>OIXR01000119.1_pt1 | contig 78103 bp, 102 predicted proteins | sample 1587831 | NCBI WGS metagenome assembly OIXR01 (sample SAMN03283263) | human gut metagenome | biome: human-associated habitat; material: feces | host: Homo sapiens | place: USA | collected 2013
GTTGGGACATTTTCTCATTTCTTTACTTAAGACATTATCACATTTCTTTCATAGGAAAGCCAGGTTATGAAAAATAATTGTAGCAATTTTAAAAGTGATGTGTTATAATGTTATGACCAAAAAGTAGAAAGGAAAATGTTTATGGCAAAAGTTGAATTAACTAATGTACGGTACATTATAAAAAGAAAGGAAATCTATGAAGTTTATGTTGACGCTAATAATTATACTCTAGAAGAAGCGATAGCAGTAGTAAAAAAAGAGCGTAGAAGATTAATACAAGAATCTAAAAAAGATTATATTGTATTAGTTTATGATAAAATTCATATAAAGATTTTTGTAGCAACGAAGGAGGCTCGAATTCGGGAATCTTATAAAATAAAAAAGGCGAAAGCTAAATAATAGAAGCTTAAGGAGTGCATTTTACAATGTACTCCTTGCTTTTTGACTAAATAGAATTGAAAAGAAAAAAATAATGAGGTATAATATATTGGACTTAAGTATAAGTATTAATAATAAGAAGAAAAGTAAAAGGAGCAAATATGAATAATATTAAAGTATATGCTTTTGTAGGTCCATCAGGAACAGGAAAAAGTTATAGAGCACAAATGGTTGCCAACGAAAACAATATTCATTATATAATAGATGATGGACTTTTTATAAATGATAATGAAATAATAGCTGGAGAATCTGCAAAAAAAGCACCAACAAAAATAGAAACGGTAAAAAAAGCTTTGTTTTTGCAACAAGAACAAAAAGATGAAATAAGAAAAGCGATAGAAAAGTATAAACCAGAATCAATTTTAATTTTAGGAACATCAGATGGAATGGTAAATAAAATTGCTACCAATATAGGTCTGCCACCTGTAGAAAAAATTATTTATATAGAAGAAATTGCAACACCAGAAGAAATTCAAGAAGCAAGAAGAAGCAGGGTAACAGAAGGAAAGCATGTTATACCAGTGCCAACATTCGAAATAAAAAAAGATTTTTCAGGCTTTATATTAGACCCACTTCAAATATTTAAAATAAAAAGTGGAAACAATAAACCATATATATCAGAAAAATCAATAATAAGACCTACATTTAGTTATTTGGGAAATTTTACAATATCAGATACAGTATTTAGGCAAATAATAGAATATGTTGCACAAAAAGAACCCAACATACATAATGTGCTAAGAACAAGAATAGATAACCAACCAGAAGGTCCATATGTATATATAGAGCTTAGTGTTGAATATGGTGAGAATGTAAGAACAATAGTAGAAAACTTTAAAAATAAAATTATAAAAGAATTAGAAAAATTAACAACTATGAGAGTTCAAACAATTAAAATAGTAATAAAAGAAATACATATAAATAAAGAATAAAAAATTGGATGGTGAAAAAATGTCATATATTGTTGCAATAGATGGTCCTGCTGGTGCAGGTAAAGGAACAATTACAAAACTTGTAGCTAAAGATTTAGGATTAGTTAGTATAGACACAGGAATGCTATATAGGTGCCATGCTTTAGCCATATTAAGAAATAATATTAATCTTTCTAATGAGAAAGAAATAGAAGATATGTTAGACAAAATTAAAATAGAACTAAAAAATGAAAACAATAAACAAACAGTATTTTTAAATGGAGAAGATGTTACAAGCGAAATAAGAATGCCAGAAATAAGTAAAGTTGTTTCTAAAACATCTAGCATTTTAGGAGTTAGAGAAAAAATAACTAATTTAGAAAGAAAAATAGGCTATGAATGGTTAAAACAAGGAAAAAACATAATAATGGAAGGAAGAGACATTACAACAGTTGTTTTTCCGGAAGCAGATGTAAAAATATATTTAGATGCAACACCAATAGAAAGAGCTAAAAGAAGGTGTAGGCAAAACAAAAGAAATGGTATAAATCAATCATTTAATGAAGTATTACAATCAATAATGGAAAGAGATAAGAATGATATGAATAAGAAAGTTGGAGCACTAAAAAAAGCTCCAGATGCCATATATGTAGATTCTAGCAAATCAAATGTTAATAAAATAAAACAAAAAATTATAAAAATAATAAGACAAAAAACTAAGGAGAATAAAAATGAAAATATTAAAAAAGATATTAAGAGTAATAGTTAGAACAGCAATTTATTTATACTGTAAAATTGTATATAGAGTAAAAGTAACAGGAAAAGAAAATATACCAAAAGAAGGTCCTGTAATATATTGTGGAAACCATAGAAGTTATTTAGATCCACCTTTAATTGTTGTTACAGCAGGTAGACATGTTAGGTTTATGGCAAAAGAAGAATTAACAAAAAATAAATTTCTAAAATTTTTAGGTTTTGTGTTTGATGCAATTTATGTAAAAAGAGACAATAAAGAGATAACAGCATTAAAAACAACGTTAAAAGCATTAAAAAATAAGGAAAGTATAGCAATGTTTCCAGAAGGAACTAGAAATGGACTAGAAAAAGGAGAAAGTGTAAAAGAAGGAGTAGCGTTTTTTGTTTTACAAACAGGTGCAAAAGTGCAACCAGTTGGTATAACAGGAGGAGAAAAGCCATTTAAAAAAGTATATGTTAATTATGGAAAGCCACTAGATTATAGTAATAGAGTTACAAAAAAACCATCTAAAGAAGAGCTAGAGCAAGTAAGTAAAGAGATAATGGATAACATAATTATGTTGACAAAAAATAAATAATAATATATAATATTACAAGTTTACTACGTACAGGCGTTTTTCATTTATGAAAAACGCCATTTATAAGAAAAATAAAACCGGGATTTTAAGGACCGTCCCTAAATCCCGGTTTTAATACAAACCAAACAAAAGAAGGATGTTACTATGTAACAAAAAGTAGGAAGGTGAAATTATGTCAGAACAATTAAATTTCGAGCAAATGCTTGAAGAAACAATGAAAAATATAAAAGTAAAAGAAACATTAGAAGGAAGAATAATAAATATAAATAAAAAAGATGAAATAGTTATAGATATTGGCTATAAAGCAGATGGATTAATTCCAAAAAGCGAATATTCATATAATGAAAATGCAAATCCAAGAGAAGAACTTAAAATAGGTGACAAAATAATAGCAGAAGTAATAAAAATGAATGATGGAGAAGGAAATGTACTGCTTTCAAGTAAAAGATCCAAAATGAAAGAAGCCCAAAAAGAATTAGAAGAAAAATTTAAAAACGAAGAAATTCTAGAAGGAACAATATCAGAAATTACAGAAAAAGGATTCATAATAAAAAAAGAAGGATATAACATATTTATTCCTATGTCTTTATCTGGAATTACAAGAAATGAAAACTTACAAGAATACAAAAATAAATTAGTTAAATTTAAGCTAATAGAATGTGGATTTAGACCTAGAAGAATAATAGGTTCAATAAAAGCGATATCAGATGAAGAAAAAAATAAAAAGCTTAACGAATTTTGGAATGAAGCAGAAGTTGGCAAAACATACAAAGGTAAAGTTACAAGTATAAGTACATATGGAGCTTTTGTAGACTTAGGTGTAGTACAAGGCTTATTACATATTTCAGAAATTACATGGAATAGAAATACACCACCTAACGAAATATTAAAAGTAGGTCAAGAAATTGAAGTAATTGCAATAGATGTAGACAAAGAAAACAAAAGAATAAAATTATCTTATGCAGGAAAAGGACCAGATCCTTGGAAATCTGTAGAAGGAAAATACAATATAAATGACATTTTAACTGTAAAAGTAGTAAAATTAATGCCATTTGGAGCTTTTGTAGAATTAGAATCTGGAATAGAAGGATTAGTACATCTTTCACAAATATGCGAAAGAAAAATAACAAAACCAGAAGAAGAATTAAGAATAGGTCAAAAAGTAAATGCAAAAATAATAGATATAGACTTATCAAATAAAAGAATAGAATTATCAATAAGAGAATTAGAAAATACGTCAAATGAATATAAAGAATAAGGGAGTAATAAGAAATGATAAATGAAAATATTAGAAATATAGCAATCATAGCACACGTTGATCATGGAAAAACAACACTAGTAGATGCACTTTTAAGACAAAGTCATGTATTTAGAGAAAATGAAAAAGTAGATGAAAGAATTATGGACTCTAATGCATTAGAAAAAGAAAGAGGAATAACAATTCTTTCTAAAAATACAGCTGTTATGTATAATGGGGTTAAAATAAATATTGTAGATACTCCAGGGCACGCAGACTTTGGTGGAGAAGTAGAAAGAGTATTAAAAACTGTTGATGGTGTTTTATTATTAGTAGATGCTTTCGAAGGTCCAATGCCTCAAACAAGAGAAGTTTTAAAGAAGGCATTATCTTTAAATTTAAAACCAATAGTTGTAATAAATAAAATAGATAGACCAGGAGCAAACCCTTCAAAAGTTTTAGACCAAGTACTAGAACTATTTATAGAATTAGATGCAACAGATGAACAATTAGAGTTCCCAGTAATTTATGCTTCTGCTAAAAATGGAATTGCAAAAATGAATTTAGAAGATAGCAGTGACAATGTAAATTGTATTTTCGAAACAATTATAAAAGAAATACAAGCACCACAATGTGACCAAGATGGACCTGCACAATTATTAGTATCTAACATAGATTATGACGAGTTCATTGGAAGAATGGCAATTGGTAGATTAGAAAGAGGAGTTTTAAAAGTAAATGATCCAGTTGCTATTTGCAAAAAAGATGGTAAAATTCAAAATGCAAGAATAGGAAAAATTTATACACATATGGGGCTTCAAAAAGTAGAAGTTCAAGAGATTGGGGCAGGAGATATTATAGAATTATCTGGTATAGCAGATATAAATATTGGAGAAACAATATGTGATATAGAACACCCAGAAAAAATAGAATTTATAGATATAGACGAACCTACAGTTACTATGACATTTAGTGTAAATGATGGACCTTTAGCAGGAAAAGAAGGTAAATTTATTACATCAAGACATATAAGAGATAGATTATTTAAAGAACTTGAAAGAAATGTAAGTTTACGTGTAAAAGAAACAGATTCAGCAGATTCATTCGAAGTTGCAGGACGTGGAGAATTACATTTATCTGTTTTAATAGAAACAATGAGAAGAGAAGGATACGAATTTTTAGTGTCTAGACCAAAAGTTATTATAAAAGAAATAAATGGTGTAAAATGTGAGCCTATAGAAAGACTTGTTGTAAATGTACCAGATGACTGCATTGGTAGTGTTATAGAAAAATTAGGAAGAAGAAAAGCAGAAATGATAAATATGGAACCTGCAGAAGCTGGTCATACTAAAGTAGAATTCAAAATACCTTCAAGAGGTTTAATTGGCTATAGAACAGAATTTATGACAGATACTAAAGGTAATGGTGTTATGAATCATGTGTTCGAAGATTATGAACCATACAGAGGAACAGTTGTGGCAAGAACAAGAGGAACAATTGTAGCATTCGAAGCAGGAACATCTATAACTTATGGACTATATAATGCACAAGATAAGGGTGAACTATTTATAGGACCAGGTGTAGAAGTATATGAAGGAATGATTGTAGGAATTAACTCTAGACCAGAAGATTTATCTATAAATGTATGTAAAGAAAAACATTTAACAAATACAAGAGCTTCTGGATCAGACGATGCTTTAAGATTAGTTCCACCAATTCAAATGTCATTAGAAAAATCTATAGAATTTATACAAGACGATGAATTAGTTGAAATTACACCAAAAAGTATTAGATTAAGAAAGAAAACATTAGATACAAAAACAAGAGAAAGAGAAGCAAGAAGAAAAGTAAAAGAAGATTAATCAGAAACAGGAAGTAGAAAAACTACTTCCTTGTTTGTGTAAAAAGTTATTGGAGATGTAGCAATGAACGAAAATGAATTAAAAAAGATAAAAGAATATGCTTTAGAAAGACATATTCCTATAATAATGGATGACACTCTAGAAGTAATAGATAAAGTTTTAAAAGAAAATAAACCAAATAAAATTTTAGAAATAGGAACAGCGGTAGGTTATTCTGCTATGTGTTTTTCTAAATACTTAGCTGAAAATGGAATAATAGATACAATAGAAAGAGAACATGAAAGAGTAGAAGAGGCAAAAGAGAATATTAAAAGAGTTGGAGTAGAAGATAAAATAAATATCTTAGAAGGTGATGCTGTAGAAATATTACCAACATTAAATGAAAAATATGATGTAGTATTTATAGATGCAGCAAAAGGTAAATATCCATTTTTCTTAGAACAAGCTAAAAGAATGTTAAATAAGAATGGAATTATTTTCGCTGATAATATATTGTATAAAGGATATGTTATGAGTGATTATAATAAGCATAAACAAAGAACAGCAGTAAGAAATCTACGTGAATATATTAAAGAAGTAACAGAAGACGAAAACTGTAAAACTGAAATATTGGAAGTAGGAGATGGCTTGGCTATTAGTAGATGGAACTAGAGGATATAATAAAAAAGGTATGAATTATAATTATTCATACCTTTTTTATACAGTAGTAAAGTCTATCTTGAATGAACAGATTTTAAAAGCATAAAGTCATCAAAATTTATACCAAAATAGTATTTAAAGTTAGAATCAAAAGTATCTAATACAATTTTATTTCTTCTAAGAGTTCTATCAAATTCAAAATGCATATATTGTGGAAGAAAATATTCTGCAGAAACTTTATTGTCTATTTTAGCTAAAAGAGCATCTCTATTAGATTTATAAACAGAAGCATGACCAGCAGAGCCATTTTTTTCAACTTCTCGCATTCTAAAAGTTTTTATTTGTGTTTCGTGATTAAAAGCAACATCATCGTCTTCTACATAAATAGCACGTGTCATGTGTAAAGAAGCATAACCATTTTCTTTAGGAGCAGATATATAGTCTTTTCTTTTTCTTTCTATTTCCTGTACATTCGGACTATAAGTTGTTAGAAAAGTTTGCATTTTGTAAGCAGTTTTGACCAACAAATCTTCATCGGTTTTACCATCTACTGCTACTATAATTATCTTATCTGCAAAAATATCTAAAGCTTCTCCTTTTTGACGCAATTTTTCTATATAATTATTTTTAGATTTTACTCTAGCTTTTCTATAAAAATCAACATTTGGAAAATGTTCTTGCAAAAGTGCATCTTCTTTTTCTAAATGTTTTATATAAGATTTCAAATAATTAAATTTATATGTATCATACAATCTTACTAAATAATTCTTTGTTTCTAAAATTTTACGTTGCTCAGGAGTTAATATAAAATTAACAAGCCCAAGTTTTGAATGGGAATTGGGTACTAATTTTGTATTTTCACTTTTTTTAATTTTATCTGTTTTTTGAGACAATAATCTCACCTCTATAATTAATATATTTACGCGCGCAGTATATTATATCATTTTTTAGTGAAAATAACAAGAAAAAGGAGCATAAATCGTACGACTTATACTCACAAAATTCGACATTATAATTTACCTAAATATTTTAAACTAGAAAATATTGTATCTACAACTATAATAGTTGGCAATAAGTATATAAATACTTTTAAAACGTAGGGTGAAACATGTTTTATAGTTTTTTCTATTTTTTGAGATAAAAATGGATGTAAGTGATTAATAAATATTAAACCTGCAAATCCCCATGCAATTGTATATAAAATACTAATTCTACCATTTAAATTAAAAAAGTCATAAGTATAGTCCCACCATTTAGCAGCAAAGATTGCATCTAGTGCAAATCCTACAACATATTCAAATGCAGAAAAAATAAATGCAGATGCAATAAATAATTTAAAAGAATTTTTTTTGTATTTGCTAATAAATAAAATCATTAAAATTGCTCCAAAACCATATATAGGACAAATTGGACCAAACAAAAAACCACGTTTAGTAAAGTGACCAAGAACCATTAAAGAATATATTGTTTCCATTACCCAACCAAGAAAAGAGTATATAAAAAAATACAGTATAATATATTGTGCATTTGACAATTTCTTTTTTTCGACCAAAGCTTTTGATGCTTCCATAAAAAAACCTCCTATAACAAAATGTAGGAGGTGAATAATTGGTTATTTATTAAAAAATATTAGTATTATCTAATACAAACATATTTATAAATTTATTATAATTTTTTTCATTTGTAAAAGACCCCCTAATAATTTGTCTTGATATAGTATATAGCAAAATGCTGTAACTGTAAAGATATTAAGAAAAGTTTAATAAATTATTATAAAACTATTGAAAGTTATTTTATAAAAAAGTAAAATTGAAAAAAAGAGGAGGTAAAAATGATTAAACTAGAAAATGTTTCTAAGTCATATGTTAAAGGAGTAAAGTCTGTGGACTCTTTAAACTTAGAAATAAAAGATGGAGAAATATTTGGATTTTTAGGTCCAAATGGAGCAGGAAAGACAACAACTATAAAAATGATTACAGGAATTTTAAATACAGATGAAGGTAAAATATTAATAGATGATAAAGACATAAAAAATGAAGGAATTTCTGCTAAAAAAGATATTGGGTTTGTACCAGATACACCAGATATATTTTTAAAACTTAAAGGAATAGAGTATCTGAATTTTATGGGGGATATATACGAAGTTCCAAAAGACATAAGAACAAAAAGAATAGAAGAATTAACTAAAAAATTTGAAATATATAATAACTTAAACGAAGAAATGCAAGGATATTCACATGGTATGCGCCAAAAAATAATAATATGTGGAGCACTTTTAAGTAATCCAAAAAACTGGATATTAGATGAACCAATGACAGGGCTTGATCCAAAAGCAGCATTTGATTTAAAAGAAATGATGAGACAACATGCAAAGAAAGGAAATTGTATATTTTTTTCTACACATGTTTTAGAAGTTGCAGAAAAATTATGTGATAGAGTAGGAATTATAAATAAAGGAAAATTAATTTTTGTAGGGACTTTTGACGAAATGAAGTTAAAGCTAAAAGATAATGGAACATTAGAAGAATTATTTTTGGAGATAACGCAAGATGAATAAAATTGTATCACTTACAAAAGTTCTTATTAAAAATTCCTTTCAAAAATATAATGAAAATAATAAAAATAAAAACATAGTTGGAAAAGTAATATTATATATTCTTTTAGGCGCATATTTAATGGGAATATTCGCTTTTCTTTCTTATGGCTTAATAAGTACTTTAAAACAAGCTAATCAAGAATCAATGTTTATTGGTATATTTTTATTGGGATTAGCATTACTTACAATAATACAGTCAATTATATCTTCTACAAATGTATTTTATTTTTCAAAAGACATAGAATATATTTTACCATTACCACTTAAGCCAAAAGAAATATTAATATCTAAGTTAAATGTAATATTAATAACAGAATACATAATGGAAATAATATTTGCAGTAACACCAATAACTACTTATGGAATAATAACTTTACAAGGACCAATGTTTTATATTATTTCTTTATTGGTATTAATAGTATTTCCAATAATACCAATACTTATAGCTACTTTTATAATAATGATTATAATGAGCTTTTCTAAAAGATTCAAAAACAAAGATAGATTTAGGTTAATAGCACCATTAATAGGTATAATATTAGCTGTTATAATGTCATTTTCTTTATCTGGTACAACTAACTATAGTGAAGAAGATTTGCTAAATTCTTTAAAACAAGCTAATAGTATGGTGGAAATGGTTAGTGATAATTTACCTATTATAAAACCAGCGATTAATGCAATAGTAAATTCTAGTTTTGTAGAATTTTTAAAACTATTAGGAATTACATTAATATTGTATATAGTATTCATATTAATAGGAAATAAAATTTATTTTAGAGGTGTAATAGGAAATTTATCTTCAGGAACAAAAAAAGGTAAAGAGGTAAAATTAAAAAAGATAAAAACAAATTCTATTGGAAAATCATATATTATAAAAGAATTTAAAGTATTATTAAAAAAACCCATATTTTTTATTCAATGTGTATTACCATCTGTATTAATGCCTATAATATTTTTGGGAATATTTATTGTGACATTAAATACAAATAATTCACAAGAAGCATTAAATGAATTTAAGAGTGTTTTAGGAATTTATATAGAAACACCAATAGGTTTAGCTATAATAATTTCAGTTACAGAGTTTTTAACGAGTATGTTATATGTTGCGCCAACTGTAATTTCAAGAGATGGTCAAAACGCAATATTTATGAAATATATTCCTATTTCATATTACAAACAATTAATTTATAAAGGAATACCAAATATATTTTTTGGTACAATAACGTCAACAATTGTTATAGCTTTTATATACATTTTAGCAAAACCTTCCTTATTATTCTTATTAACAGTTTTTATAATAAATTTGATTTTACTAATATTGCAAACCTTACTAATGGAACTAGTAGATTTAAGAAAGCCAAAGTTAGAATGGACAACAGAATATGCTGTTGTAAAACAAAATTTGAATTTATTATGGCCAGTTGTATTAAATTTATTAGAAATTGGAATAATACTTATAATATCAATATTATTAAATTTTACAAATTATTTATTAACAGCAATAATTTTAATAGTAATACATATTATTATCACTTATTTTGTAAATAAATATATGTATAAAAATCAAAATGAATTATTTAATAAAATAGGCTGAAATTTATAATTAAAAAATTTACTAAGGAGGATAAAATGAATATAGGAATCGACTTAGATGGAGTATTAACTAATTTTAACGAATTTTGTATAAATTATGGTACAAAATTTGCTTCTGAAATATGTAAAGGCAAGATAATTAATCCCAAAGGATATGAAAGTATAGAAATATTTAGTTGGAATAAACAAACAGATTTAGAATTTTGGGAAAAATATAATTTAAAATATGCTACAGAAGAAGAACCAAGAATTTTTGCAAAAGAGGTATTAAATAAATTAAAAGAAGATGGGCATAAAATATATATAATTACAGCAAGAGCTAGTGAGTTTGCAGATATAGAAGCAAAAGAAAAAATGCAAGAATTGGTTAGAAAATGGTTTGCAAAAAACGAATTATATTATGATGAACTTATTTTTTCTACAGTAAATAAGCTAGAAAATTGCAGAAAAAATAATATAGATGTAATTATAGAAGATAGCCCTCATAACATAAAACAACTTTCTGAGTTTTTACCAGTTATTTGCTTTGATGCAAGATACAATAAAGAATGTGAAGGAAAGAATATAATTAGAGCATATAGTTTTTATGATGTTTATGAAAAAATAAATTTATTACAAAAAAATCCGACGAATTAAAGTTGGATTTTTTAGCTTTTATTAATATACATAATTATATATTTGTTTTTTATATATAAAAAGTTATAAATATATTGCAATTTAATTAATTTATTATTATTATTAAGAAAACTATTAAAATAAATTTAGTATTAAATGGAGGAATAGATGAAAAACAAAAAGAACAAGGAAAAGAAGAAATTTACATTTTTAGGAATGAGCATTTGGAGAGTTTTTGCATATTTTATTATTTATAGTATTTTAGGATTTATTATAGAAACATTATTTGGACTAGTTACAAAAGGTGTTATAGAAAGTAGACAAAGCTTTTTATATGGTCCATTTTGTGCAATATATGGTTTAGGCGCAGTTATAATGATAGGAATGTTACAATATTTTAATAAAAATAACTTTTCATTATTTTTTGGTGGATTTTTAATAGGGTCTGTTGTTGAATATTTAGTCAGCTTATTTGGTGAAATGATGCTACATGTAAAGTGGTGGGATTATTCTAATATGCCACTTAACATAAATGGAAGGATATGTGTATATTTCTCTATATTTTGGGGAGTACTTGCAATATTTTTAATGACATATATTAATAAAAAAGTAGACAAATTTTTAGATTGGTGTAAAGAAAGAATTAATATGAAAGTTTTAAAAACAACAACAATATTAATTATAATTTTTATGGCTATAGATTGTTTATATACAGGAACAGCATTAAGAATGTTTTATGCAAGAATAGAACATAGTGGTTTAATAAAAATGCAAAACGGACAACAATATTTGTTAGACTATGAAGAAATTCAAAATAAACCAGGGGTAAAGGAATTTATGGAAAAATATTTAAATGATGAAAAAATGCTTAAAACATTTCCAAATTTAAAAGTTACAGATACTAATGGTGATATTGTACTTGTAAAAGAAGTTTTTCCGGAAATTCAGCCATATTATGTGAGATTATTTACTCCAAAGGAAATAAAAAGGATTAATGTAGAGGAGTACTAATTATGATAAACAAATACGAATGGGATTTTACAGATATATATAAAGGAAAAGAAGAATATAAAAAAGATATAGAACTTATAGAGCAAAAATTAGAAGAAATTTCTAAATATAAAGGAAGTTTAGCAGAATCTTCGGAAAGTATATATAATTGTTATAACAATTATGAAGAAATAGTAGAAATAAACAATAAAATATATGCTTATGCAATGCTAAAACATAATAAAAATATGGCAGACCAAGAAGGAATAATATTATTTAGAGAAGCGCAAGCATTAGACAATAAAGTAGATGCAAAAACAGCTTTTATTTTACCAGAACTTACAGAAATAGATGAAGGTATTCTAAAAAAATATATGAATGAAGACAAAAGATTAGAAAGATATTCAAGAGAAATAAACGAAATTCTAGAAAATAAAAAGCATATATTAAGTAAAGATATAGAAGAAGTATTGTCTAAGTTTTCAGATATATTTAATGGCTACGAAAATGCTTATGAAGTATTAACTAATGCAGAGATTAAATTTCCTTCAATAGAAGATGGTAAAGGAAATAAAATAAGTGTAAGTGAAGCAGAATATGCCAAAATATTAGAAAATAAAGATAGAGAAATAAGAAAAAAAGGTGCGACTACACTAGTATCGCAATATGGAAAATATATAAATACAATAGCAGAACTATATATAAATACAGTAAAGCAAGATGTTAAAATATCAAAATTAAGAAATTACAAAAGTTCGTTAGAAAAAGCTGTAATTAAAGATGAAGCAAGCGAAAAAGTATATAATACTTTAATTAGTGAGGTAAATAACAATATTTTAGTAAACCATGAATATACAAAATTAAAAAAACAAATATTAAGTTTACCAGAGGTACATATGTATGATATGAGCATAAATCCATTTGATAAAGAAGATAAATTAATAGACATTGAAGAGGCAAAAGAATTAGTATTAGAAGCATTAAGACCACTTGGATTAGAATACACAAATAAATTAAAAGAAGCTTTTAATTCCAATTGGATGGATGCATACCAATTACCAAACAAAATTAATGGTGCATATAATATGCCATTATATGGTGTTCACCCATATGTATTATTAAACTATACAGGAACAAGCTGGGATGTATCAACAATTGCACACGAATTCGGACATGCAATGCATTCATATTATGCAGATAAAAGTCAAAATGTTTTAAACAGCAGATATACATTCTTATTAGCTGAAATTGCATCAACTGTAAATGAAATTTTACTTGCACAATATAGATTGAATTTAGCAAATAAAGACGAAAAAATTGCTATATTATATAATAGAATAGAAACAGTAAAAGGTACATTATTTGCACAGGCAATGTTTGCAGAATTTGAACAAGAAGTACATTCGAAAATAGAAAATGGCGAAATTTTAAATTCGGAAAAACTAGGAGAAATATATACTAACCTAATAAAAAAATATTATGGAAAAGAGTTAGTAATAGATGAATATAACCAATATAATTGGGCTAGAGTTCCACACTTTTTTAGATGTTTTTATGTGTATAAATATGCAGTAGGAGTATCTTGTGCAATAGATATAGCAAGCAGAATTTTAAAAGGAGAAAAAGGATTAGTAGAAAAATATATAAATATGCTAAAAATGGGTGGAAGTAAAAAGTCACTAGAAATATTAAAAACAGTAGGAATAGATTTAGAAGATAGTAAAACATATAAAAATGCAATTAAATTTTACGAAAATGATATAAAACAATTAGCTGAACTTTGGGGACGTTCTTAAAAGTTCAAAAAAGGAGAAAAAATGAGCAAAGTTAAGTGGACTGAAGAGCAAAGCCAAGCAATACACGAAAAAGGTTCAAATATATTAGTAGCTGCAGCTGCTGGTAGTGGTAAGACTGCTGTTTTAGTAGAAAGAATAATAAATAAAATTATTTCTGAGGAAGTAGATATAGACAAATTATTAGTTGTAACTTTTACTAATGCTGCGGCAAGCGAAATGAGAGAAAGAATTTTAAATGCTATATATAAAAAAATAGAAGAAGAGCCATTAAATACAAGATTACAAAAACAGATAACTCTTTTAAACAAATCTAATATATGTACAATACATTCTTTTTGTTTAGATGTAATAAGAAATAATTTTTACGAAATAAACATATCACCTAATTTTAGAATTGGTGATACAGCAGAAATAGAATTATTAAAGGAAGAAGTTTTAGAAACATTGTTCGAAGATTTATACCTAAAAGAAGATGAAGGTTTTTTCGAATTATTAGAAAATTATACAACATATAAAGATGATACACCACTTAAAACTATAATAAAAAATATATATTCATTCATTCAGAGTGCGCCATTTCCTGAAAAATGGTTAGAAGAAAAAGTGAAAATGTTTGACATAGATTTAGAAAATACAGATTTTGCAGATACTATATGGGGAAAAGTTATATTAAATAATTACAAAGAATGTATAGAAGAAAATATATTAGGATTAAAGAAAATAAAGCAAGAATTAGATGAAGAAATGGAACTAGAAAAACATTCACAAGCAATAAGAATGGATATAGAAAATTTAGAAATTTTAAAAGAAAATTTAAATTCATGGGATAAAGCTTATGAACTTGCAAGAAATTTTTCGTTTATTAGATGGCCAAGTAGTAAAAAAATAAATTCTGAAACACCAACTATGGTTAAAGAAAAAAGAGATATAATAAATGCTAAATTTAAAAAAATGAAAGATAATATTTTTATATATAGTTCTAAAGAAATTTTAGAAGATTTAAAAGATATGCATAAAATATTAAATCTTTTAGAGCAAATAATTCTTAAATTTAACGAAAACTATAAAAAAGCAAAATTAGAAAAAAACATTATAGATTTTAATGATATAGAGCATTTAGCTTTAAAAATTTTAATAAAAGAAGAAAATGGTAAATATATACCAACAGAAGTTGCAAAAAAATACCAAGAAAAATTTGAAGAAATAGCTATAGATGAATACCAAGATAGTAATATGGTACAAGAATATATATTAACATCAATTTCTAAAAATAATAATATATTTATGGTAGGAGATGTAAAACAAAGTATATATAAATTTAGGCAAGCTATGCCAGAACTATTTTTAAATAAATATGGAACATATAAGCTTAAAAACAATAAAGAAGATAAAGATAATCTTAAAATACAATTATTTAAAAACTTTAGAAGTAGAAAAAATATACTAGATACAACAAATATAATTTTTGAAGAAATTATGAGTAAAAATTTAGGTGATGTAGACTATACAGAAGAAGAATACTTAAATTTAGGGGCAGATTATAAAGAGCCAGAAATAGAAAATATAGATTTTGCAGGAAAAACAGAAATAAATATAATAAATTTAGAAGAAAATACAAAAGAAATTGAACAAGAAATAGAAGATGTAGAACAAGATGAAAGAGTAGAGAATTCTATTTTAGAAGCAAAATATGTAGCAAAAAAAATAAATGAACTTGTAAATAGTAATTATTATGTGTTAGACAAAGTAGAAGGATACAGAAAAGTTACATATAAAGATATAGTAGTGCTTTTAAGATCTACGACAGAACTATCGCCAATATATGAAAAAGAAATATCAGACTTAGGAATCCCGGTTTATAGTGAAACATCTACAGAATACTTGAATTCTGTAGAAATACAGTTAATTATGTCATGCTTAAAAATAATAGATAACCCAATGCAAGATATACCACTTGTTACAGTAATGAGGTCTATGATTGGAGGCTTTACAGACAATGATTTAATCGAAATTAGATTAGCCGATAAATATGAAAATTTTTATGAAAGTGTTATAAAGTCCAGAATTCAGGTAAATGTAAGTTTAAGAGATAAAATTGATAATTTCTTAAAAATGATAAATACTTGGAGGGAAGATAGTGAATTTTTAGCATTAGATGAATTAATTTGGAAAATTTACATGGATACAGGCTATTACAATTATGTAGGATTAATGCAAAATGGAAAATTAAGACAAGCAAATTTAAAAATGCTTTTTGAAAGAGCAAAACAGTATGAAAGTGCATCCTTTAAGGGAGTATTTAATTTTATAAACTTTATAGATAAACTAAAGTTAAAAAATAATGACCTAGGTTCTGCTAAAATAATTGGAGAAAATGAAAATGTAGTTAGAATTATGAGCATTCATAAAAGTAAGGGATTAGAATTTCCAGTAGTAATTTTAAGTAGCACAGGCAAAAACTTTAATTTAAAAGATTTAAAAGAGAAAATATTAATACACCAAGGAATTGGTTTTGGACCAAATTATGAAAATAGTAGACTAAAAATAGAATATCCAACACTTGCTAAAGAGGCTATAAAAATAGTAAGCAAAAAAGAAAACATTTCTGAAGAAATGAGAGTGTTATATGTTGCTTTAACAAGAGCGAAAGAGAAATTAATTATTACAGGAATAGAGAAAGATTTAGAAAAATCTATAGAAAAAAAGGAAAAAGAATTAGAGATATATTCAAATACAAATTCTTCAAAAATTAATTCTAAAATATTAGAAAGTTATAAATCTTATTTGGATTGGATAGAATTAGTTTATTTAAAAAATAAAATTAAAAATTCGGATATATTCGAATTTAATGTAATAAATAAAAAAGACATATTAAGTAGTAATTCTAGAAATGATTTAGAAAAGAAAGATATATTAAAATATGCAAAAAATAGAAAAATATCTAATACAAATTTAGAAAAAATAAAAACTATATTAGAATGGGAATATAAGTATAAAGAATCTACAGAAATACCAAGCGAAATTTCTGTTTCTAAAATTAAAGAGTTATCAAAAAATGATGAAGAAAACAAAGTAGAAGCAATACTAAAAAAACCAAACTTTTTAGTAGAAAAAACAAATTTAACACCTGCAGAAAAAGGTACTATAATGCATTTATGCTTACAGAAATTAAATAGCAAAGAAAAATATAATTTAAACAAATTAAAGAAATTGGTAAATAGTTTAGTAGAAAAAGAAATAATTTTGCCTAAAGAAGCTGAAAGTGTAAATTATAACAAAATACTAGCGTTTTTAGAATCTAACATTTGGAAAGAGATGCAAGATGCAAAAACTGTAGAACAAGAAAAAGCCTTTTATCTTAATTTAAAAGCTAAAGAGATATACAAAAATAGTGCAGAAGACGAAGTTTTAGTTCAAGGAATTATAGACTTATATTATATAACAAATAACGATGAGCTAGTTTTAGTTGACTATAAAACAGACTATGTAGAAAATAACAATGAAGAAAGCTTAAAAGAAAAATACAATGTTCAATTATCAATTTACAAAAAAGCATTGGAAGAAGCATTAAAAAGAAAAGTGGATAGAGTATATATATATTCAACTTGGCTTAATAAAGAAATTAAAATTTAGCAGAAAATGACGAAAAAGGTTTTAATAAAATATCGCTTAAACCTTGATTTTTGGGAATATATGTTATATAATACCAATATAGCAAAATACATTACATAAGGAGTGGGAACAAATCCCACTCCTTATGAGTGTAATAGGAGGTAAAGACTTGTCTAAAATAGAAAGAAATGTAGAAGATTTAATAAAACCTATAATAACAAATTTAGGTTACAAACTATACGACGTTATTTATGAAAAAGAAGCAAAAGATTATTACTTAAGAATTTTTATAGATAAAGAAACAGGAATAGACTTAGAAGACTGTGAAAAAGTAAATAATGCTATTACAGAAATATTAGATGAAAAGGATTATATTAAAGACCAATATTTTTTAGAAGTTTCATCACCAGGAATAGAAAGAATATTAAGAAAAGATTGGCAAATAGAAGAAAATATTGGTAAAGAAGTTGAAGTAAAACTATTTAAACCATTTAATGGGGAAAAAGTAATAATAGGAAATTTAGTAGGATTTAATGAAGAAACAATAAACATAGAAGAACTAAGCATACCTAGAAAAGATATTTCTTTAATTAAAATAAAATATAATTGGTAAAAGGAGTGTAAACAATGAGAGAAGAAGGAATAGACAATAAACAATTAATAGTTGCAATACAAGAACTAGAAAAGGAAAAAGGAATAAAAAAAGACTACTTGTTAGACTCTATAGAATCAGCTTTATTAACAGCATATAAGAGAAACTATAATTCACAAGAAAATGTAAAAGTTATGGTAGATAGAGAAACAGGAGCATCACACTTATATTCTGTAAAAGAAGTAGTAGAACATGCAGAAAATCCAGTTTTACAAATAAGTTTAGAAGAAGCTAGAAAATTAGATAAAGAAGCACAAGTAGGTACTACAGTAGATGTAGAACTAGTTCCAAAAAACTTTGGTAGAATTGCAGCACAAACAGCAAAACAAGTAATTATTCAAAAATTAAGAGAAGCAGAAAGAGAAATAGTATATAGTGAATATAATGAAAGAAAAGGTGAAATAGTTTCTGGAATAATACAAAAAGCAGACCAAGGTATTGTAGTTATGGACTTAGGAAAAGTAGAAGGTGTTATGCCAGCTAAAGAACAAATTCCAACAGAAAAATATCATGTAAACGATAAAATAAAAGGTTATATTTTAGACGTAGAAAAAGGGTTAAAAGGAGCACCACAAGTTATAATTTCTAGAGCTTGTCCAGAATTTGTTAAAAAATTATTCGAATTCGAAATACCAGAAATATATGAAGGTGTTATAGAAATAAAAGCTGTATCTAGAGATGCAGGAAGCAGAAGTAAAATAGCTGTATACTCACCAAATGAAAATATAGATCCAGTTGGTTCATGTGTAGGTCAAAAAGGAGTAAGAATTCAAAATATTATAAATGAATTAAATGGAGAAAAAATAGATGTAATAGAATGGAATGCAGATTTATCTATTTATATATCATCTGCTTTATTGCCAGCACAAGTAATGGCAGTAGATATAGACGAAGAAAATAGAATTGCACAAGTAATAGTACCAGATGACCAATTATCATTAGCAATAGGTAAATCTGGACAAAATGCAAGACTTGCTGCTAAATTAACTGGTTTATCAGATTGGAGAATAGACATAAAATCTGAAACACAATTTAGAAAAATATTATTAGAAAAACAAGAAGCAAATAGCGAAGATAATAATGAAGAATAAAAAGATATAAACATATAAACAAAAATAAGCAAGTATAATATAAGGAAGTGTTAATATGAAAAAAATACCACAAAGAACTTGCATTGGATGTAAAGAAAAAAAAGAGAAAAGAGAATTAATTCGTATAGTTAAAGATAAAGAAGGAAATATTACATTGGATAGAACAGGAAGATCAAATGGTAGAGGAGCATACATTTGTGATAATATTCAATGTTTAGAAAAAGCAATAAAAACAAAAGCTTTAGCTAGAACGTTCGAAATGGAAATAGAAGAAACAGTTTATAATGAATTAAGAGGTGTAATTAGTGAAAAATAAAATTTTTAATTTGATTGGTTTAGCAACAAGAGCAGGTAATGTAATTGCAGGAAGCAACGCATGCGAAAATGCTTTAAAAATAAGAAAAATTAAAATGTTAGTAGTTTCTGAAGAAGCCTCAGAAAAGACCAAAAAAAATTATAAATTTTATGCAGAAAAATATAATATTCCAATTGTTTTTATAGGCACTATAGAAGAACTAAGTAAAGCAATAGGGCAAAAAAATAAAGTAGTTATAGGAATAAAAGATATAAATATAGCAAAGGGAATACAAAAATTAATTAATGGGGGTGAAGCTATTGGGTAAAATAAAAATACATGAAATAGCAAAAAAATTAGGACTTACAAGTAAGGAAATATTAGAAAAAGCAAAGTCTTTAAATCTTAATATAAAAAGTCACTTAAGTTCTGTAACAGATGAAGAAGCAAAACAGTTAGAAGAAGCTTTAAAAAAGAAAGATAAAACTGAACAAAAAAATAAACAAAACAAAAAACAACCATCATCTGCTATAAAAAAAGATGAACCTGTAATAATAAGAAGAGAAGTAATTATTTCCGACGAAGAATTAGTAAAAAAAGAGGAAGAAGAGAAACACAAAAAACAAAAAGAAAGAGAAAAACAATTGGGCTTTGTAGAAAGAAATAAAAATAAAGACTTCAATATTGTTTATAGGAACAAACAAACAAAACCACTTACTGTAGAAGAATTATTTGGTATAAAGAAAAAAGAAGAACCAAAAAAGGAAGCTAAAGAGGAAATTAAAGAAGTTAAAAAAGAAGAGGAAAAGCCTAAAAATACAATTGAAGAAATAAAAGAAGAAGTTAAGGTAGAAGAAAAAAATGAAATAAAACCAGAAAATAAAAAAATAGAAAAAAGTGAAAGAGAGAATATGATAGAAGCACAAAGAAATAAACAAACAAAAAAAGTTGAATCTAATAATAACAGAAATGAACAAAAGGAATTCCAAAAAAGAAATAATAATTTTAATAACAATAGAAGAGATAATAGGAATTTCAGAAATAATAACAATAACAATAATAGAGATAATAGAGATGGTTATAGGAATAATAACTACAGAAATAACAATAATAATGGTAATAATAACTTTAGAAACAATAACTATTCTAAAGGTCCTAGACCAATGGATGAAAGAACAATCGAAAAGAATATTAAAAATATAATGTCTTCAGAAGTAGTAGAAAAAGAAGTTGTAAGAGAATATAACAATAAAACAATAGAAAAACAAAAAAATAATAAGTACGAAGAAAACAAAGCAAGAAAATCTGTAAAAGCAAGTAAAAGATTTAGTGATGAAGATATAAACGAAAAGAAACTACAAGATTTAAAACAAACAAGTAGTTTATCTACAATGTTTTCTGAACAAGATGGTGGTATGCTAGACTATTATGACTTATCTACAAGAAGAGGTAAGAAAAATAAAAAGAAAAATGCGAAAAATGCTAAAGAAAGCGAGTCTAAGCAAAAGATATTTAAACTTACAGAAATTACTATTCCAGAAACTATTTCTGTAAAAGATTTAGCAGCAGAATTAAAGAAAACAAGTAGCGAAGTTATAAAGAAATTATTAGGATATGGCATTATGGCTACTATAAATAATGACATAGACTTTGATACAGCTTATTTAATAGCAGAAGAATTTGGTGTAACTGCTAAAAAGAAAACTGTAGTAAAAGAAGAAGATATATTATTTGATGATTCTGAAGATAAAGAAGAAGATTTAGTACCAAGAGCACCAGTTATTGTAGTAATGGGGCACGTAGACCATGGAAAAACTTCACTTTTAGATGCAATACGTTCAACTAATGTAATAGAAGGAGAAGCAGGAGGTATAACACAACATATAGGTGCATACCAAGTAAGAGTAAAAGATAGAGATATTACTTTCTTAGACACACCAGGACACGAAGCCTTTACAAGTATGCGTGCAAGAGGTGCTAAAATTACAGATATAGCAATATTAGTTGTTGCTGCAAATGATGGTGTTATGCCACAAACAGTAGAAGCAATTAACCATGCTAAAGCAGCAAATATTCCAATAATTGTAGCAATAAATAAAATAGATTTACCAGGAGCTAATATAGAAAAAGTAAAAGAAGAATTAATGAGATACGAATTAGTTCCAGAAGAATGGGGAGGAGACACAATATATGTTCCAATATCTGCTAAAACAAAACAAAATATAGAACAATTACTAGAAATGGTAGTATTAGAAGCAGATATGTTAGACTTAAAAGTAAATCCTCATAAACAAGCTAAAGGAGCTGTAATAGAAGCAAGACTAGATAAATCTAAAGGTCCAATAGCTTCACTACTAGTACAAAGAGGAACATTAGACATGGGTGATACAATAGTTGTAGGTTCTTCTATTGGTAGAATTAGAGCTATGAAAAACTATAAAGGACAAAAAGTTAAAAAGGCTGGTCCATCAATGCCAGTAGAAGTTATGGGGCTTACAGAAGTTCCGGTAGCTGGAGAAACTTTCTACGAAGTAAAAGACGAAAAAATGGCTAAACACTTAATAGAAAGAAGAAAAAGACAAAATAGAGAAAAATCTATAAACCAAGTAAGTAAAGTTACACTAGATAATTTATTTACTCAAATGGAAGAAGGAAAATTAAAACAATTAAATTTAATTATAAAAGCAGATGTTCAAGGAACTGTAGAAGCTGTAAAACAATCATTAGAGAAATTATCTAATGAAGAAGTTAGAGTAAAAGTAATACACTCTGCAGTAGGAGCTGTTACAGAGTCAGATGTTACACTTGCAAATGTTTCTAATGCTATTATAATTGCATTTAATGTAAGACCTGTTCCAACTGCAAAAGCAGAAGCAGAAAAAGACAATGTAGAAATAAAACAATATTCAATCATTTATCAAGCAATTGAAGATGTAGAAACAGCAATGAAAGGTATGTTAGATCCTAAATACGTAGAAAGAGTAATAGGAACAGCAGAAATAAGACAAACATTTAGAATTTCTAGTGTAGGAACAATTGGTGGAGCATTTGTATTAACAGGAAAAATAGAAAGAAATGCAGGTGTTCGTGTAATACGTGAAGAAGTAGTTATTCACGAAGGTAAATTATCATCATTAAAGAGATTTAAAGATGATGCAAAAGAAGTTAATAAAGGCTTCGAATGTGGTATGCAAATAGAAAATTATAATGATATAAAAGAAGGAGATATTATAGAAGCATTCGTAATGGATGAAGTAAAAAGATAATATCGAAGGAGGTATATATGCCTAATAAAAATCAAAACAGATTAAATAGAATAGATGAAGAAATGAAAAAGGAGATAAGTCATATAATAACATATGACTTAAAAGATCCTAATATAACTGGACTAATAAGTGTAACTAAAGTAAAAGTTAGTGGAGATTTAAAATTTGCTAAAGTTTATGTAAGTATGCTAAACGCAAAAGATAATAAACAAGTACTAACAGCATTAAAGAAATCTGCGGGTTTTGTTAGAACAGAAGTTGCAAAAAGATTAAATTTACGTTCTACACCAGAAATTATATTTATTTTTGATGATTCTATAGAATATGGAGCAAGAATAGACACAATCCTAAAAGAGGTTATAAAAGACATAAAACCAGAAAATAAAGGAGAATAATTATGACAACATTAGATAGTATTGTAGAAGAAATTAAAAAAGCAGAAAGTATAGTTGTACTAACTCACGAAACTCCAGATGGTGATGCAATAGGTAGTAGTTTAGCAATGTATAATGCTTTAAAACAAATAGGGAAAAATGTAGATGTTATAATACCAGAATGTCCTAGAAACTTTAATTTTTTAACTGGATATAGCGAAATAAAAAAAGAAGGCAAAATAACTAATTATGATTTAGCTATAACTGTAGATTGTGCAACAATAGAAAGATTAAATGGTTGGCAAGATTATTTTGACAGAGCAAATGTAACTATTAATATTGACCATCACACAAAAAACGGGATGTTTGCGGATTACAATTATGTTAATCCTGCATCTCCTGCTTGTGCACAAATATTAATAATAGTACTAGAAGCATTAAATATAAAAATAAATAAAGAAATAGGAGAATGCTTGCTAACAGGAATTATAACAGATACAGGAGGTTTTAAATACCAAGGTGTATCTTCAGAAACATTTCAATTTGTTGCATGGTTAATGCAATCAGGAGTAAATGTTTCTAATGTATATAAAAAAGCATTGCAAATAAAAACAAAATCAAGTTTCGAATTAGAAAAAATTGCAATGAACAGATTAGAATTCCTAGAAGATGGAAAAATAGCCTTTACATACATAACAAAGCAAGATGAAATAAGTGTTAATGCAGAAACAGGAGATCATGAAGGAATAGTAGAAAAAGGTCGAGATGTAGAAGGAGTAGAAGTATCTGTATTTTTACGCCAAATAGAAGATAAAACATACAAAATATCATTACGTGCAAATGAACATGTAAATGTTTCAGATGTTGCAATGGTATTTGGTGGTGGAGGACATGTAAAAGCTGCAGGTTGCAAAATAAATGGAACACCAGAACAAATAAAAACAACATTAGTAAAAGTAATAAAAAAACACATAGGGATTTAGGGACGGTCCTTAAAATCCCTATCCAATTTTGGTGAGAGATAGGGAACGTTAAAATCCCTACGTAGGCTTTAATGAAACATATGGGATATTCATTAAAGCCATTTTTATTGTATAGAATTAAGAGGTGCATATGGACGGAATAATAGTAATAAATAAAGAAAAAGGATATACATCACATGATGTTGTGGCAAAATTAAAGAAAAAATTAAATATATCGAAAGTAGGACATACAGGAACGTTGGACCCAAATGCAACAGGAGTTTTACCAATATTAATTGGGAAAGGAACAAAGTTTTCTAAATATTTAATAAACCATGACAAGACATATGAAGTAGAATTAGAACTTGGAACAAAAACAGAAACAGCAGATATAGAAGGAAAGATTGTAGAAGAAAAAGATGTAGATGAAGAATATGTAAAAAGAAACTTATTGCAGGTTTTAAAAAGCTTTGAAGGAAAGCAAGAACAACATCCACCTATATATTCAGCTATAAAAAAGAATGGCAAAAAATTGTATGAATATGCTCGTGCAGGTGAAAAAGTTGAAATAGAAGCTAGGCAAATAGAAATTTATACTATAGAGTTATTAGAATATGAAGAAAAAAATGTAAGATTTACAGTAAGTTGTTCTAAAGGTACATATATTAGGTCTTTGTGCGAAGATATAGCTAATAAGCTAAATACAGTAGGTTATATGAAAAATTTAAAAAGATTGCAAGTTGGCAACTTTAATATAGAAAATGCAATTTGTATAGATAATTTGAATTTAGAAAATATAGATAAATATGTATATACTTTAGAAGATATGTTAAAAGAAAATAACAGTATAAAGTTAAACGAATATAAGTTAAAACTGTTTTTAAATGGAGTAAAACTAAGTGTAAATAATTTAGACGGAATTTATAAAATATATGTAAAATCAAGCTTTATAGGTACAGGAACAGTAAAAAATGGTTTACTAAAAAGAGATATTATTTTAATAGATAATATGTAAATATGTATGGTCGTATAATTACTAATAAAAAAAAGTACAATGTGATTTTGAAATTACAATAGCAATAAGCAATGATAAAGGAGAAATTATTGGATATAGATAAATTAACTAAAGCAAATACAAAATATATTGGAAAAAAAGTAGTATATTTTCAGGAAATAGATTCAACCCAATTAGAAGCCAAAAGAAATAAGCAAAAATATGACAATGGAACAATAATTATAGCAGATGTCCAGAATGCTGGAAAGGGTACACATGGTAGAATGTGGCATACTAAAAGTGATAATATAGCAATGACAATAATATTAAAGCCAAAAGCTAATATAAAACAACTAGAAGGCTTTACAGTTTCAATTGCAGAAAGAATAAAGTATGCTATTAAAAAGTTGTATAATATTAATTTAGAAGTAAAATTGCCAAACGATTTACTATTAAATAATAAAAAAATATGTGGAATATTAACAGAAGTAATAACAACTAAGGAAAATATTAAAGAACTTTTTATAGGGATTGGTTTTAATGTAAATGAAAGCGAGTTTTCTAATGATATAATAAATATTGCTACATCACTATATAACGAAACAAAACAAAAATATTGCAAAGAAGATATTATTTGTGAAATTATCGAAAATATCGAAAAAGAGCTAAATACAAGAATATTTTAAAAATTTCTTCATACAATAAAATATGGAGGAATTTTTATGATCAAGAAAATAAATTTAGAATATCCATTAGATAGTTTAGAACCATATTATAGTAAGGAAACTTTAAATATTCACTATAATACATTGTATGCAGGATATGTAGATAATACCAATGCGACATTAACAAAATTAGAAAAAGTGCGCAAAAATAAAGATTTCGAAAATATAAAATGTTTAGAAAAAAACTTATCTTTTTTTGGATCTGGTGCGATTTTACATGAACTATTTTTCGGAAACATGGGACCTGCAATTCCATCTTCACCAGACATAAATTTAATGGAACAAATAAATAAAGATTTCGGTAATTTTGAAACTTTTAAAGAGCAATTTGTAGAAAGCAGTAAGCAAGTAGAAGCTTCTGGTTGGAACTTACTTGTTTGGGTTCCAAGGTTTAATAAGCTAAAAATGTTACAATGTGAAAAACACCAAAATCTAACCTTATGGAATTGTAAACCAATATTAGTATTAGATATGTGGGAACATTCTTACTTTTTACAATATAAAGCAAATAGAGGTGAATATATTAAGGCTTTTTGGAATATTATAAATTGGAATAATGTAAATAAAAGATTTAAAAATGTGAGATAGAGGATTATATAATTAGTATATTAAAACCGGGATTTGGAGAAAGTCCTAAAAATCCCGATTTAATTTTACTTATAAAAATAGAGGCATAATTAATTTATGCCTCATAAAATTTTCCTTGCCACAGATTTTCATCTTTTAATTTTTTTTCGAAACCATTTAAAATCCACTTTTTATGCAAATTCCACTCTGGAGCTATAAGTAAGTTTTTAGGAGCATCACCAGAAATTCTATGTATTATAATTTGGGGATTTATATGTGTTATTATATATGCTAAGTTATCTAAGTAATAATCTAAAGTAATTGGAGTATATTTGTTATTATTGTACATATTTGCAAGAACAGTATTTTTTACAATATAAGTTGAATGAACTTTTAAGCCTTGTATATCATGAGAATTTATAAAATTAACAGTGTTTTTTATATCATTAAAGCTTTCAGTAGGCAGACCAACCATAATGTGTGTAATTACCTCTATATTATACTTTCTTAAAATAGTAATAGCATTTGTAAAATCAGAATTTGTGTAACAACGATTAATTATCTGGCCAATATTATCATTTGCAGTTTGCAAGCCTAGTTCTACAGATACACTGTAATTATTAGAATAAGATGCAAGTAATTGTGCGATATCTTCTGTTATACAATCAGGCCTTGTAGCGACAGAAAGACCAACTATTTTATCACTAATTAATGCAGAGTCATATTTTTCTTTTAAATTTTCTAAAGAATCATAGGTATTTGTAAAATTTTGAAAATATGCAATAAATTTATTAGCACGCAAACCACGATAACTATTTAAAAAGTTTTGAACTTGATTTGAAATAGACAATGCGGAATATTTTATTAAGTCACCAGATCCATCTTGACTACAAAAAATACAACCACAATTACTTAAAGTGCCATCGCGGTTAGGACAAGTAAAACCTGCGTCAATACATATTTTAAGGGTTCTTTCTCCAAATTTATTTTTATAATATTCATTTAAACGATTATATCTTATAATATTTTCCATAATACAAATATTATACCAAAAAATACATAAGTATACAAATTTCGACATTTGAATTGACATAAATAAGAAGAAGATAGTATAATTAAGTTATGAAGCACTATAATATTTGCAAGGAGGAATAGCCTATGAAACAGATTTTTATCAGAGGCAAAAAAACATCATTGGAAAGAGCACGGAAAGTAGTAAAACAAGCGATAGGAAGTAACAACTTTAAATCAGAATACAGGCGAGGAGAAGTGCATTTATATTTCCCAAACTATGTATCTGAAAAAGAAGTTGAAATTATTGCTAGAGCATTAAGACTACAAGTTACAAAAATGTCCGGTGTACGGGCAATTCTAGATTAATTCCTCTATCCCCATAATATGTGGTAAATAAAACATATTGTGGGGATATTTCTTTGCTAGAAAATAAAAAAGAAGTATAAAATTTGACTAAGGTAACATAATTTGGTAAAATATATTATAGGATTTTTTTAAAATCAGCAAATACTGTCAAAAGAATTAGGAGGAAAAACAAGATGATAGCAGAAATATTAACAGAAAATTTAAAGAAAGCAACAAAGTTACCTCAAAAAAGGACTCGGTATTTTATAAAAAATGAACTAAAAATACCAAAGAAGTCCTTGGTTGTATTATGTGGGACGCCAGCAGCAGGTAAGAGTACTGTAGCAAATGTAATATGTGAAGAACTTATGAATTCTGTACATATAGAAATTGACGAAATCTGCGAAGAAGAAGTTTTAAAACTTATAACAGATAATTTTTTAACAGAAGAACAAGAAAATTTAGCAGAAAAGAAAAGTTTTGAAAGAGCTTTAAAAAAGGCAGAAACAGTACTAGAAAGTTATGGTATTGCAGTGTGGGACGATTTATGTATTTTTCCAAAAGATAGGGAAAAAATCTTATTTGGACTAGAAGGAAAATATGACCATTCGATATTAATTGTTCTGGAAAGAGACATAACGGAAACTATCTTTAGATCTATTGTAAGAGGTGACTCACAAATTAAGACAAAATTAATTCAAGAAACGCATGAGTGTTTGCAAATGCAACTCCAAAGAGTTACAAAATATTTTACTGGGTTTGATGATGTTTATATTCTTAAAGGAGATGTAAGCATCAGTAAATAACAGTAACAATGTATTAAACGGTGTGATTTTATTAAATTACACCGTTTTTCCTTTTTCAAATATACATATAACTTCTTTAAATTTAAAAAAATTATTAAAAAAGTATAAAAGCAAAATAAAAAAGAAATAATTAATATTAGGGATGTTTTGCTATAAAAAACAAAGAGGAGGTAAAAATGGAAGAAAAAAATTTAAAAATATTAAATCAAATTCATAAAGCTACTAAAATGGGAATGGATTCAATATCGTTTGTTTCAGAAAAGCTAGATGATAACAAATTAAAAGATAATTTAAGTTTCCAATATACACAATATGGTCAAGTAATGGATAGGGTAAACAAATTATACGAAAATTATGGAGAAATACCAGAAGATAAAAATATTATGGATACAGTGATGGGGTGGACTGGTGTTCAAATGAATACAATAACAGACAAAACACCATCACACATAGCAGAAATAATGATACAAGGTACAACAATGGGAATTATAGAAGGAAGAAAATTAATTAATAACGAGACTTGCCAAGTAAACAAAGATGTAAAAGATTTGCTAAATAATTTTGTAACATTTCAAGAAAATAATGTAGAGCAATTAAAAAAATTTTTATAATAAGTGGGTTGCAAATTAAGGAAAAAGTGAGTATAATAATAAACAATTGAATTTAGTTATGTTTTAAAAAGAAAAATGAGTAGTAATTTATAGTTACTAATAGAGAGGCAATGTGTGGTGGAAATTGCTAGAATATAAATTTACGAATTACAATTCTTATAGTAACTAACGTGTAGCTACGACAAGCTAGAATAAGGCAATTATAAGTTGTAAATAAAGGTGGTACCACGAAGACACATCGTCCTTTAAGGAAGGTGTGTCTTTTGGCATTTTAGTAAAACTATACAATTTAAATAAAAGAAAGGTGAATAATATGAATAAAATTGATTTAATTAAAAGAAAAGCAGTAGACATATTTTCAGAAGAGGAATTAAATAAAAAATTAGAAAGTGGGAAAAAACTTACAATAAAACTTGGAGCAGACCCTTCAAGACCAGATTTGCATTTAGGTCATACTGTAGTTTTAAGAGCTTTAAGAGCATTTCAAGAAATGGGACATGAAGTAGTTTTTGTTATAGGTGACTTTACCGGAATGATTGGGGATCCATCTGGAAAGAGTAAAACTAGACAAGCATTAACATTCGAACAAACAAGACAATCTGGTGAAACATATTTAAGACAAGTAACAAAAATATTAGACAAAGACAAAACAAGAATTGCGTATAATTCTGAATGGCTTTCTAAAATGAATTTTAAAGATATAATAGAATTAACAAGTAAATATACTGTTGCCAGAATTTTGGAAAGAGATGATTTTAAAAATAGATATGAAAACAATTTGCCACTTTCTATGCATGAACTTATGTACCCACTAATGCAAGGGTATGATTCCGTTGCATTAAATGCAGATATAGAAATTGGTGGTACAGACCAAACATTTAACCTTTTAGTGGGAAGAGAGCTTCAAAAAGATTATGGACAAGAAAGACAAGTTGTTCTAACATTTCCTCTATTAGTAGGCTTAGATGGAAAAGAAAAAATGAGTAAATCTTTAGACAATTATATTGGAATAGACGAAAGCCCAGAGGTAATGTATGAAAAAGCAATGAAAATTCCAGACAATGTTTTAATGGAATATTTTAGGCTAACAACAGACATAGAAGTAAAAGAAGCAGAAGAATTAATAGAAGAAGATATTATAAAGGCACACAAAAAATATGCAGAAGAAATTATAAAAATGTACCATGGAGAAGAAAAAATTGCTATAGCAGAAGAAAGATATAATAAAATAGCAAAAGGAGAAATACCAACAGACATAAAAGAATATAAATATAATGGTAATGAAGAAATAAATATTTGCAATCTACTTGTAGATATAAAATTCGCAAATTCAAAAAGTGAAGCAAAAAGAATGATACTAGGTAAAGGTGTAAAAATAGACGGAAATATAGTGAACGACATAAATGAAATGATAAATCCAAAAGAAAAAATTATACAATTTGGTAAAAATAAGTTTATAAAAATAGTATAATATGAAATAGTTGCTTTTATTAATTTATTAAAATATAATAAATTAGTAAAAAATAATGATTAAAAATTTAAAATAGGGATTTTAAGGAACGTCCCCAAATCCCGATTTTAGATAGGAGATGTGCTATGAACTTCGAAGATTTAAGAAATGTGTATCCAGAGTTTTCGTATAATTGGTATAAGCTAGATGAAGATGATTATGAATATAAAATAAGCTATGAATTCGAAATTAAGAATCTTTCTAAATTTCACCCCACTTGGTGTATTCCAAAGAAAAATAACTCTAAATTTAATAGTGAAAATAAAGAACTAATAGAGAATATGGTATTTAATTTAGGAATGGCAGAGCTTGTAAGCTATTGGAAGATTACGTGTTCACCATTGGTAACAATAAAAAATATTTATTTAAATGATAAGCAAATAGAATGGTGGAAAAAATTATATTTTTATGGTTTAGGCGAATTTTTTTATAAAAATAATATAAAAACAAATGTAACAAATTTTATGAACATAAAATCTGGTGACAGAAAATTAGATAAAGTAGAAATAAATGAAGAATTTGAAGGTGCTTTAGTGCCAATAGGTGGTGGCAAAGATTCTATAGTTACTTTAGATGTAATTAAGGAAGATTTTAATACTAATATGTGTTATGTAATAAACCCAAGAGGAGCTACAGAAGAAACAGCAGAAACTGCAGGTTATGATATTAATAGAAGGTGTTATGTAAAAAGAACATTAGACAAAAATATGTTAGAACTTAATGCAAAAGGATTTTTAAATGGGCATACACCTTTTTCATCTATAGTTGCATTTTCTGGGTTATTGGTTGCATATCTAAATAAAAAGAAGTATATAGTGTTATCTAATGAAGCAAGTGCAAACGAATCTACAATATATGAAGAAGAAGTAAACCACCAATATTCTAAAAGTTACGAATTTGAGGAAGACTTTAATGAATATGTAGAAGAAAATATATTTAAAAATGTAAAATATTTTAGTTTATTAAGACCGGTAAGTGAATATCAAATTGCAAAGCATTTTGCAAAATTGCCTAACTTTTATGGCATATTTAAAAGCTGTAATGCAGGTAGTAAAAAAAATATTTGGTGTGCAAATTGCTCAAAATGTTTATTTGTATATATAATTTTATCTCCATTTATGAATAGAAAAGATATGATAGCAATTTTTGGAGAAGATTTATTAGAAAAAGAAAGTTTAAAAGAAACATTAGAAATGCTTTCAGGAATTCAAAAAAACAAGCCATTTGAATGCGTAGGATCAAGAGATGAGGTTAATACAGCAATTTGTGAAACAATAAAAAAATACGAAAACAACAAAGAAGAATTACCATTATTATATAAATATTATAAAACAACTAATAAATACGAAGAATATAAAAATAAAGAAAATATATACAACACTTTTTTTAATGAAGAAAATAATGTACCAAAACATTATAAAAATATGTTGAAGAAGAGTGAAATAATATGAAAGATAGTATAATAAATAAATTTAAAAAAGACTTAGAAAATAAGAAGATAGCAATTTGGGGTTTAGGAAAAGAAGGAATTTCTACATTACAATTTATAAAAAATAATAATATTAATTGTAAAGAAATAGCCGTTTTAGAACGAAAAGACACTAACATAGAAGGAGTAAAAAAATTAAATAACCCAAAAGAATTAAACGGATATGATTTAATATTTAAGAGCCCAGGAATTGTAATAGATAAAAATATAGTAGATACAAACAGGATAACTTCACAAACTGAAGAATTTATAAAAATTTTATCTAGCCAAATAATTGGAATAACAGGAACTAAAGGAAAAAGTACAACTTCTAGTCTTACATATACAATTTTAAAGCAATTCTTTCCAAATACTATATTAGTGGGAAATATAGGCATTCCATGTTTTAATGCCATAAATGAGATAGATGAAAACACAAATATAATATTCGAGCTTAGTTGTCATCAACTAGAATTTATAAAATATTCACCACATATAGCAGTGATTTTAAATTTATTTCCAGAACATTTAGATCATTACAAAAGTTTAGAAAATTATATTAGTGCAAAGTTAAATATTAATAAGTTTCAAAAAGATAACGATATTCTTATTTATGGGGAAAATTGCAAACCATATATAAATAGTAAAATAACAAATAATATTTGCATTAGTGCCTATATAAATAAAAGGTCTATAAAAACTCTTAATAATAAGATTGAGATTTTAGAAGGAGAAACAAATTTAATAGGAGAACACAATTTATTTAACATTGCAGTTGCATATTATATTTGTAATGAAATTTATAAAATATCAAATGAAAACTTTAAAAAAGCACTTAAAAAATTTAAAGGGTTAGAACACAGACTAGAATTTGTAACAAAAAAGGATGATGTTTTGTATTATGATGACTCTATATCTACAATAGGAGAAACAACAATAGAAGGAATTAAGGCTTTAAAAAATGTAAACACTTTAATTTTAGGTGGAATGGATAGGAATATAGACTATTCTAATTTGGAAAAATTTATTTTATTGCAAGAAAATTTAGAAAATATTATTTTAATGCCAGATACAGGGAAAAGAATATATAAAGAATTGCAGACTATGGAAAACAATAAAAAATGTTATTTGGTAAAAAATTTAGAAGAAGCTGTAAAAAAGGCAAAGAAAGTAACAAAGAAAAATACAATTTGTTTACTTTCACCGGCTGCAGCTAGTTATGGATTTTTTAAAAACTTCGAAGAAAGAGGAAATAAATTTAAAGAGTATATAAAATAATTCACATAAAAGTTACAAAACTTATATTGACGTGTGACACCGTGTCATATATAATTATGATACAGTGTCACTTTTTGGTACTATATGATTATAATGTATGCAAACTTTTTAATTGTGTACTAATATAAAAATTCATTCATTTTAAGAAAGGAGGAAAAGATGCCAACAAGTACATTTTTTAATTTGCCAGAAGATAAAAAAAATAAAATATTAAAAGCAGCAAATAAAGAATTTGCAAGAGTTCCAATAGAGCAAGCATCTATTAAAAATATTGTAGAAGATGCAGAAATAGCAAGAGGAAGCTTTTACCAATATTTTGAAGATAAAGAAGATTTGTTCCAATATATTATGTCAGCTAAAATTGGTAATATGCAAAATAAATTATTAGAAATGATAGAAAATGAAAATGGTAATATTATAAATATTTTCATTAATATTTATGATCATTTGATGCAGATAGGAAAAATGAAAAAAAATAATAAACTTTTTAAGCAAATATTTGAAAATGTTAAAACCAGTGACAATCTTATGTTCATAAAAAAAGAAGAAATTAATAAGAATTTAGAGCAAACTTTATATAACTTATATGATAAAAATAAAGACATACTAAATGTAGAAGATGAAGGAGAATTTAAATTAGTAATAGAAATGTTATTTGCTATTACTAGAAGAAGAATTGTTGTTTCTTTAAAACATAAAGATTTAGAACAAGCAAGAGCAAGCTATTTGAAAGAAATTGAATTTTTAAAAAGAGGAATTATAAAATAAAAAGGAGAGAAAAAAGCAATGTTAAAAGTATTAAGAAACTTAAAAGAATCTGCTATGTCTGTACTAATTATTGTTATATTACTTTGCGTTCAAGCTGCAACAGACTTAGCATTACCAACATATACTTCTAAAATTGTAAATATTGGTATTCAGCAAGGTGGAATAGAGAATGCTTCACCAGATTATATTGCAAAAGAACAGATGAATAGTCTTTTAAAATTTACAAACGAAGATGATAAAATTTTAAATAATTATGAATTAATTACGACATCTAGTAACGATTATGAAAAAGACTTAAAAGATTATCCAGAAATAGAAACACAGGAAGTATATAAAATAAAAAATATTTCTAAAGAGGAAAGAGAAAATTTAAATCAAATTATGGCAAAACCATTACTTGCATTTTCTGTTTTTTCAGCTCCACAAGAAATAGCAAAACAAGATATGAACCTAATTTTAGACTTTTCTAATAATAAAGAAGAAATATTAAATTCATATACACTATCTGAAGATGGTAATACATATAAATTAAATGATATAAGTAATGTAGAAAAAGGAAAATTAAATATTAATCTAATAAATGGATTACTTATTAAACAAATGGTAACAAATGAAGAAATTGCAAATGAAATGAAAAATTCTATTATTGCAAATATGCCAGAAAAGCAAAAAATAGCAATGAATAATATGACTTTAGCTCAAATAATTACTAATTTACCAAAAGAGGAGAAAACATCATTTTTAGGTAAAATAGAAACAGAGCTTCCAAGTAAAATAGACCAAATGGTTACAGATTTACCAGAATCTATGCTAGAGCAAGCAGCTATACAAGAAGTAAAAACACAATATCAATTTCTAGGTGCTAATACAGATGATATACAGAATGAATATATTTTAATAGCTGGATTACAAATGTTAGGAATTGCAGCAATCACAATGATTTCAGCAGTAACTATAATGTTATTATCTGCAAGAGTAGCTGCTAAACTTAGCAAAACTTTAAGAGAAAAAGTATTTAAAAAAGTATTAAGTTTTTCTACAGAGGAATTTAATGGCTTTTCTACAGCATCTTTAATAACACGTAGTACAAACGATATACAACAAATACAAATGTTACTTACAATTTTATTTAGAGTAATTGTATATGCACCAATAATAGCAATAGGTGGATTTATAAGAGTTTTATTTAATAGTGATGCTTCTATGGCTTGGATAATTGGTTTAGCTGTACTATGTATTATAATAATAGTTTTAACTTTAATGATTGTAGCTTTACCTAAATTTAAAATATTGCAAAAATTAGTAGATAAATTAAACTTAGTATCACGTGAAATATTAACAGGAAGTCAAGTAATACGTGCATTTAATACAGAAGAAAAAGAAGAAAAAAGATTTGAAAAAGCAAATAGAGATTTAATGAAAGCACAAGTTTTTGTTAATAGAGCAATGACTATTATGATGCCAGCGTTAATGCTTGTTATGAACTGTATTGCAATACTTATAGTTTGGGTTGGAGGACATAATGTAAATGACGGGTTAATGCAAGTTGGAGATGTAATGGCATTTATCCAATATACAATGCAAATAGTAATGGCATTCTTAATGATATCTATGATATCTATAATGTTACCAAGAGCTATTGTATCTGCAGGACGTATTAATGAAGTGTTAGAAAAAGAACCAAAAATAAAAGACAAAGAAAAAACAAAAGAATTTAAAGAAGACAAAAAAGGATATGTAGAATTTAAAGATGTTTCATTCCATTATCCAGATGCAGATACAGAAGTTATTTCTGATATAACATTTACAGCAAAGCCAGGAGAAACAACAGCATTAATAGGAAGTACAGGTAGTGGAAAGTCTACAATAGTAAACTTAATTCCTAGATTTTACGATGTAACAGGAGGAGAATTACTTGTAGATGGAATAAATATTAAAGATGCAAACCAAAAAGAATTAAGAAAAAGGATTGGATTTGTACCACAAAAAGGAGTATTATTTTCTGGAACAATAGAGTCAAACATAAAATATGGAAAAGAAGATATATCTGATGAAGCAATGGTAGAATCTGCACAAATTGCGCAAGCAGAAGAATTTATAAACAATAAACAAGAAAAATACAAAGAACCTATTGCACAAGGTGGTGGAAATGTTTCTGGAGGACAAAAGCAACGTTTATCTATAGCAAGAGCTATTGCAATAGACCCAGAGATATTTGTATTTGACGATAGCTTCTCAGCATTAGATTTAAAAACAGATAAAATTTTAAGAGAAGAATTAGCAAAACGCACAAAGGATAAAACTGTAATTATAGTTGCACAAAGAATTAGTACAATTATGAATGCAGACCAAATTATAGTATTAGATGAAGGTAAAATTGTAGGAAAAGGAACACATGAAGAATTAATAAAAACATGTGAAACTTATAAACAAATTGCTTTATCACAACTTTCAAAGGAGGAATTAGAAGATGGTAACAAATAAAAATGTGAGACCTCCAATGGGAAGAGGTAGTAAAGGAAGAGTAGGAGAAAAGCCAAAAGATTTTAAAGAAACTACTAAAAAACTTTTAAAGAATTATTTAGCACAATATAAAATACCAATAATAATGGTTATTCTATTTGCAATAGGAAGTACTATATTTGCTATTGTAGGACCAAAAATTTTAGGTAATGCAACAACAGAGATATTTAATGGTATTGTAGATAAAATAGGTGGAGGGTCTGGAATAGATTTTGGAAAAATAGGAAAGATACTTCTTACACTATTAGGATTATATGCGTTAAGTGCAGTATTTTCTTTGGTACAAGGATTTACAATGACTACAATTACGCAAAAAATTACATATAAAATGCGTAATGATTTAGTAGCTAAAATTAACAAATTACCAATGAAATATTTTGATAAAAGAACACATGGAGAAACATTATCTATAATAACAAATGATATAGATACATTATCACAAAACTTAAACCAAAGTATTACACAAATTATAACATCTATTTGTACAATTATTGGAATTTTAATAATGATGTTTTCTATAAGCTGGAGTATGACAGTAGTTTCATTAATAATATTACCAGTAACAGCGTTTTTAAGTGTTATGATAGTAAAACACTCACAAAAATATTTTAAAGCGCAACAAGATTATTTAGGTCATGTAAATGGCCAAGTAGAAGAAATTTATGGTGGTCATACAGTAGTAAAAGCCTTTAATGGAGAAGAAAAAGCCACAGAAGAATTTATAAAAGCAAATAATGTATTGTATAAATCAGCATGGAGATCACAATTTCTATCTGGCTTAATATATCCAGTAACAAACTTTATAGGAAATGTAGGATATGTAGCAGTTGCTATTTTAGGTGGGTATTTAACAATACAAGGAAGAATTGCAGTTGGTGACATTCAAAGTTTTATACAATATAACAAGCAATTTGTTCAGCCAATTACACAAATTGCACAAATTTCTGGAACATTACAATCTATGATTGCAGCAGCAGAAAGAGTATTTGAATTTTTAGAAGAGCCAGAAGAAATAGAGACAGCAAAAGGAAATATAAATGAGAATAACTTGAAAGGAAATGTTGTTTTCGACCATGTAAATTTTGGATATGATCCAGAAAAAACAATTATTAATGATTTTTGTGCTAACATAAAAGATGGACAAAAAATTGCTATAGTAGGACCTACAGGAGCTGGAAAGACTACAATGGTTAAATTATTAATGAGATTTTACGACACAAATAGTGGTTCTATTCTTATAGATGGTCACAATATAAAAGACTTCGAAAGAGGAAACTTGAGAAAATTATTTGGTATGGTATTACAAGACACATGGCTGTTTAGTGGTAGTGTAGAAGACAATATAAAATATGGAAATGAAAATGCAACAGATAGCGAAGTAATAGAAGCAGCCAAAGCAGCACATGTACATCACTTTATAAAAACATTACCAAATGGATATAAATCAGATTTAAATGAGGAAACAAGTAATGTATCTGCGGGGCAAAAACAATTATTAACTATAGCAAGAGTTATTTTAGCAGATCCTAAAATATTAATTTTAGATGAAGCAACAAGTTCTATAGATACAAGGACAGAACAACAAATTCAATTTGCAATGGATAACCTAATGAAAGGTAGAACAAGTTTTATTATTGCACATAGGCTATCTACAATAAAGAATGCAGATTTAATATTAGTAATGAACCATGGTGATATTGTAGAGCAAGGAACACATGAAGAATTACTAGAAAAAGATGGATTTTATGCAGGATTATACAACTCTCAATTTGAGGAATGTAATGATGAAATAGAATAATAAAATTATAGCGAACCTTAGATTTTCTTAGGATTTATGTTTTTTAAGAAAATCTTAGCTTCGCTTTTTTGTTGTACAAATAAATTTATCGTAGTATAATTACTAAAAAAATGTAAAAGGAAGTACAATATGTCTAAGATATTAATAGTGGAAGATGATAAAAAATTAAGAGAAGAATTAAAAATATTTATAGAAAAACATGGTTATAATGTAGAAATGTTAGAAAAATTTGACAATACAATTGAAGACAGTTTAAATGTTAAACCAGATTTAATACTACTAGATATAAACTTACCATATGTAGACGGAGAATATATTTGTAAAGAAATTCGCAAAGTTTCTAATGTACCTATAATTATTGTAACCAGTAGAGATAATGAACTAGATGAATTGCTAAGTATTAATAATGGTGCAGATCAATATGTTACAAAACCTTATAATATACAAATATTACTTGCGAAAATAGAAAGGTTATTAAAAAGAAGTTATAATAGTAATGTAGGCCAAGATAAAATAAATTGTGGTAATTTTATTTTAAATATTTCGAAGAGTACTATCGAAAAAGAAAATAATTCACTAGAACTTACAAAAAATGAATTAAAAATATTATACTTTTTAGTTTTAAATAAAGAAAAAATTGTATCTAGAAATGAAATAATGGATTATTTGTGGGATAGTGAAAGTTTTGTAGATGATAATACTCTTACAGTTAATATTAATCGTTTAAGAACCAAACTAGAAGAAATAGGATTACAAGGCATAATAGAAACTAAAAGAGGATTGGGGTATATTTTAAAATGAAAAAATTCTTAAAAGATAAAATTGTATATATTATTTTATTAATACTAACAATAATTAGTATAGAGATTTTTTTAATCCCTTATAATGTACAATTATATATAAAAATATATGTGCCAGTGGCTATTACTTTAGCATTTATTATTGCATTTGCTATAGAATATTATTCAAAGGAAACATATTACAAGACAATAAGAAGTAGAATGGAAGATTTGCAAGAAAAATATTTAATAACAGAGCTCTTACCAAAATCTAATTACATAGAAACAAAAATGCTGGAAGATATTATTAAAGATATGGGAAAATCTATGTTAGAAAATGTAAATATGTATAAGTACTTACAAGAAGATTACAAAGATTTTATAGAATTATGGATTCACGAAATAAAGATTCCAATAGCTACTAGTAAAATGATTATAGAAAATAATAAAAATGAAGTTACAGAAAATATAAATGAAGAAATAGATAAAATAGAAAACTATACAGAACAAGCGTTATTCTATGCAAGGAGTAATACTGTAGAAAAAGATTATATAATAAGAAAAATAGAGTTAAAAGATATAGTAAATGCAAGTATTTTAAAAAACAAAACGCAATTAATTCAAAACAAGATATCTATTAATACAAAAGAATTAGATAGAATAGTGTACACAGATAGTAAATGGTGTATATTCATAATAAGTCAATTATTGCAAAATGCTATAAAGTATTCAAAAAGTGAAAATAAACAAATAGAAATATATTCTGAAGAAAAAAGAGAAAACACAGTATTACATATAAAGGATAATGGGATTGGAATAAACAAAAAAGAGTTAACAAGAGTATTTGAAAAAGGTTTCACAGGTGAAAATGGAAGAATTACAGGAAAAAAGTCTACAGGAATAGGTTTATACTTGTGCCAAAAATTATGTAAAAAATTATGTATTGGAATAGAAATAAAGTCGGAGAAAAAATTAGGAACAGAAGTACAACTATTCTTTCCTAAAGGTAGTTTTTTTAACATAAGAGATTAGTTGACATAAGCTTTGGAATGACATATAATTATTATTGTAACAATAAAACAAAGTAGTTCCAAAAGAATGGGAGGAATGAAAGATGGAATACTATTTAGAGGATGAACCTATGGTAAAGGAATACCGGGAACAAAGAAAACAGCTGGAAGAAACAATAGACCTGTTTAATTCCTACATAAGGAAGGCAACTTATGAGCTAGCCTTAAACGATGGTTCTAAAGAACTTATTAAGGTATTACAAGCAGAGTTGAAAATAACTTTGGAAGATGAAATGCAAATATATTTACATTTCAAAGAAGAGCCAGAAGAAGTATTTTCTTATGGATTTATGACATGGTGTGAGACCCTAGAAAAAGAGTTAAAGCTTTCAAAACCAGAGGTACCAGAAAATATGGAAGAAGAAATTGGAAAAATTATACTGAAAATTACTCAGTTATATTTTAATCTTTTCCAAAATTAGTATTCTAAACAAGAGGGGTAAAGTGCAAATTAAATTGCATTTTGCCCTTCTTTATTATTTAATCTTACAAAACTGTAAGATTAATGTAAGATAAATAAATTGTACAAAATAAAAAACAATATATAATATAATTAATAAATTTGAAAGGAGATAAAAATGGAAAAAGTTTTAGAGGTAAAAAACATAGAAAAATATTATGGGAATAAATCAAATTTAACCAAAGCAATAAACAATATAAGTTTTAATATAGAAAAAGGTGAATTTGTAGGCATAATGGGAGCGAGTGGATCTGGAAAAACTACACTTTTAAATTGTATTGCAACAATAGATAAAGTAACAGCAGGAAAAATTTTAATAAATAACCAAGATATAACTAAATTAAAAGGAAATAAGTTAAATAAATTTAGGAGAGAAGAACTAGGTTTTATCTTTCAAGATTTTAATTTATTAGACACACTAACAGCATACGAAAATATAGCTCTTGCACTTACAATACAAAAAGTAACGCCAAAAGAAATAGAAACAAGAGTAAAAGACATTGCAAATAAATTGAATATAACAGATATATTAAATAAATATCCATACCAAATATCTGGAGGTCAAAAACAAAGGGTAGCATCAAGCAGAGCTATAATAACGAATCCAAAATTAGTATTAGCAGATGAACCCACAGGAGCGCTAGACAGTAAATCCGCAAGACAATTATTAGAAAGTTTCGAAGATTTAAACGAAAAGTTAAATACAACAATACTAATGGTAACACATGATTCTTTTACAGCAAGTTATGCCAATAGAATATTATTTATAAAAGATGGAAAAATCTTTAATGAACTTATAAAAGGAGAAGATTCTAGAAAAGAGTTTTTCGAAAAAATAATAGAAGTTCAAACTCTATTAGGAGGTGAACTAGGAGATGTTATTTAAATTATCTGTAAAAAACATGAAAAAGAGTTTTAAGGATTATGCAATTTATTTTTTAACATTAGTACTGGGTGTTGCAATATTTTATATGTTTAATTCTTTAGATAGTCAGCAAGCGATGTTAGATGTATCAGCTTCAACAAGAGATATGATAAAATTGATGATTTCAATGTTAAGTTATATATCTGTATTTGTTGCCATCGTACTGGGGTTATTAATTGTATATGCAAACAACTTTTTAATAAACAGAAGAAAAAGAGAATTTGGAATTTATATGACATTAGGAATGGGAAAAAGACAGATATCAAAAATAATTCTTTTTGAAACAATATTAGTTGGAATTTTATCATTAGGAGCTGGAATTATAATAGGAGTATTTGCTTCTCAATTTATGTCCATCCTTGTAGGGAAACTATTTGAGGCGGATATGACGAAATTTGAATTCGTTTTTTCTAAAGATGCTTGTATAAAAACATGTATTTATTTTGCTGTAATGTATATTGCAGTAATGATATTTAATACAATAACAATTTCAAAATATAAATTAATAAATTTACTTACAGCAAACAAGAAAAACGAAGCAGTAAAAATAAAAAATCCAATTATATCTATTATGATATTTCTATTAGGAGCTGGAATATTAGGATATTGTTATTGGAAAGTAACAGGTGGAATAGATACACTTTCTACAGCAGATAAAATTTTACCAATAATATTAATGGGTATTATAGGGACTGTTGCAGTATTTTGGTCTTTATCTGGATTTATACTAAGGATAATACAATCAAGAAAAAGTACATATTTAAAAGGAACAAATATGTTTGTTCTAAGACAATTAAACAATAAAATTAATACAACTGTAATTAGTATGAGTGTAATATGCTTAATGCTATTTATGACAATAAGCATACTATCTTCAAGTTTTTCATTACAAAGTACAATGAAAAAAGATTTGCAAGAGATGACACCAGTAGATTTGAATTTATACAAAACAGCAAATTTACCGGAAAAATACACAGATAGGTATGGCAAAGAATATGTAAATACAAAAGAAGCTATAGAAGATTCTAAAAAGCCAATAAGTGAAACATTAAAAGAAAATGATTATGACATGAATAGACTAAAAGATATTGTAGAAATTCCAATATATGGTACAGAAGAATGGACATGGAAGGTAAGCTTAGGAAATTATTATGAAGAAGCTAAAAAACAATATCCAATGATTTTATACGATACAGAAGAAATGTTGATAAAGGTGTCTGACTACAATAAAATAACCAAACTTTATGGGAATGAAGAACTAACTGTAGAAGATGACGAATATATTGTACTTTGTGATTTTACAAACCAAGTAAATTTAAGAAATATGGGACTTAAAGATAGTGGGAAAATAAATATAAATGGCAAAATATATCATTCAAAATATAGTGAATGTAAGCCAGGATATATATTGATGTCTACAAGCCACACTAATACAGGAATTATGGTAGTTCCAGATAATTTTAATTTAAAAGAAGAATGGAAACAACAACACTTTTTAGCAGCTAATTACAATGCAGAAACAGAGGAAGAAAAAGAAATAATAGAAGAAGATTTTGGTAGAACAGATACAAATCTTTATGAAACTTTAAATAAAAAAAATATATCTTTAATGGGAATGTCTAAAATATCAATTATACAAGCAAGTGTAGGTGTTGCAACAATTGTAGTATTTATAGCTATATATTTAGGAATTGTATTTTTAATAGCAAGTTCAGCAATTCTTGCACTAAAACAATTAACAGAAAGTTCAGATAATAAACAAAGGTATATTATATTAAGAAAAATTGGCTGTGACGAGAAAATGATTAATCAAGCTTTGTTTAGACAGATTGCAATATTCTTTATGTTACCACTTTTACTTGCAATTATACATTCAATATTTGGAATTCAATTTGTAATGTCTATGATGTCTGTACTAGCAAGTGCAGAAGAATTATTACCTTCTATAATAGTAACAGTAATAATTATAGGAATAATATATGGAGCATATTTTGCGGCAACATATTTTGTAAGTAAAAACATTATTAAAGAAGAGGAATAAAAAGAAGGTGGCAATATATGAAAAAGGTATTAAAAATATTATTAGTAATAATATTAATTGGAACAAGCATAGGAGTAATTATAGTTGGAAAAGGATATAGCATGTATAAAGAAGCTATAGAAGAAGTACCTATAGAAGAAAAAGTAGATAAAATAAGGCAAAAAGAGGGATATACAAAAATTTCAGAATTGCCACAAACGTATTTAGAAGCAGTTATTTCTGTAGAAGACCACAGATTTTATAAGCATCCAGGAATAGATATAATTTCCATAGGAAGAGCAATTATAAATGATATTAAAGCAATGGAATTTATAGAAGGAGGTAGCACAATAACTCAACAAATTGCTAAAAATGAATATTTTTCTCAAGAAAAGAAATTATCTAGGAAGGTTGCAGAAGTTTTTATGGCATTTGAAATAGAAAAGAAATATTCTAAGGATGAGATTCTAGAATTATATGTAAATACTATTTATTTTGGAAATGGATATTATAATATAAAAGATGCTTGCAAAGGATATTTTGGTAAAACACTAAATAATATGACTAAAGGAGAATGCATAATGCTTGCAGGAATACCAAATGCACCGTCTGTATACAACCCAAAAGAAAATTTAAAATTGGCAAAACAAAGACAAAAACAAGTTGCAGGTAAAATGGTGGAATATGCCTATTTAACAGAAGAAGAGGCAAATGAAATATTAAAATAAATTACTCTTTAGACGAACTTGCAAAAAAAATAATAAGTTGAATTAAATTTTTGTTTACTATATAATCTAGAACAAATAAAATAGAAAATTTCTATTCTGATTTATAGGAGGACAAATGGAAAAAACATTTTTAGATAAAATAGAAGAAGAGGAAGAAATAAAAAATGAAATAGTACAAAATATACTAGAAAAAGATTTAAACATATATAGAAAAGATATATATACTTCTAAATTTATTCACACAGAAATATTAGAAAGTAAATTTGAAAAAGTATATTTTAAAGATATTTCTTTTGAAAATTGTAATTTTTCTAACTCTACATTTGATAACTGCAGTTTCATAAATTGTAAGTTTATAAATTGTAAAATGATAGGTTGCAATTTTGTAGAAAATACTTTTATTTCGGTGCAAATGCAAGATTCAAATATGAATTATGCAAATATTGCTAATACCTGTTTTAATAATTTAAAAATAAAAGATACTACATTTGTAAATTCTTATATGCAAGATACAGTATTAAAAAATGTAAAGTTTGATAATATAGACTTTACTAAATCACAAATATTTAATACACATCTAAAAGATATAGATTTATCAAGTTGTATAATACAAGGATTGTCTACAACATTGCAAGACATTAAAGGAGCAATATTAAATGAATTTCAAATTATAGATTTAGCATATTTGCTAAACATAAAAATAAAATATTAAGTATTTAGTTTCGAAGAATAGGCTTTTTGTCTATTCTTTTCTTATTCACTTGAATTACACTATTAAAAATAGTATAATAAAATCGAAAAAAATAGATAGGAGCAGATAAATGCCTAAATTTTTTATAAAAACGGACAATATAAAAGAAAATGAAGAAATACACATCATAGGTAACGATGTAAATCATTTAAAAAATGTTTTAAGAAAAAAAGTAGATGATAAAATTACAGTTTGTAATTCAGACACAAGTATAAATTATGAGTGCATAATAATAGAAATAGAAGAAAATGAAATTATATGCAAAATTGTAAATGAAGAAGAGAGTGTTTCAGAATCAAAGCTAAATATTACAATTTTCCAAGGATTGCCTAAAGCAGATAAAATGGAATTAATAATACAAAAAGCAACCGAGCTTGGAGTAAAAAATATTGTACCAGTAAATACTAAAAGGACAATTGTAAAATTAAAAGATAAAGATAAACAAAATAAAGTATCAAGGTGGCAAAAAATTGCAGAGGTGGCAGCGAAACAGTCTGGAAGAGATATAATTCCTAAAATAGAAAATATAATAGATATATCTAATTTGGAATTTAACGAATATGATAAAATTTTAGTATTATACGAAAATGAAGAAAGAGTAAGCATAAAAGATGAAATAGAAAAGATAAAAAACTCAAACAAGGAAAATTTAGAAATTGGTATTATAATAGGCCCAGAAGGCGGATTAGATGATACCGAAATAGAAAAATTAAAACTTAAAAGCAATGTATCGGTAGTAACACTAGGAAAAAGAATTTTACGAACAGAAACTGTGGCATTAGTTGTAAGTGGAATATTAATGTATGAATTAGGAGATTTAAATTAAGGAGTGTTAAAATGGCTAAGAATAATAAAAATAAGGTAAATACTAAACCAAAGAGTAATAAAGAAGAAATACTAAAAGAAAATGTAGAAGAAAACACAGAAGAAGTTGTAAAAGAAGGAAATGCAGTAAATGAGAAAGAAAAACCAAATAAGCAAGAAGAAAATAAAGTAAATGAACAAAAAGAAAATGTTAAAAAAGAAGAAACAAAAGATGAACAAAAAAATAAAGTAAGAAAAGAGAAAAAGCAAGCAGGAAATAAAGAAAAAGTAAATAAGCAAGACAAAAAATCTGAAAAAATTATAGAAGAAATAGAAAAAGAAAAGAAACAACGCAAGAAAATGTCAAAAGAATATGAGAAAAAAGCAAATAAAAAAATATTTAGAAATGTAATAATTGCTATAGTAATTTTGGCGTTTTGTATATTAAAAATATTAGGATATATAAATATAAAAGAAGATATTTTTATTGTAGATTTAAAAGTATTTAGTATTTCTATATTAATATTTGCTATTATTTTATTCGAAAGAAGTTATAAAAATATAGACTTAGAACTATTTACACATGGCTTAGAATCGCTATTTGTAGCAATAGCAACTTTATGCGAAGTATATATTTATCAATTATTTACAGATAAATTTATTATGGTTATTGCAATAGAGTCTTTATTAATTTCTGCATATTATATTTTTAAATGTACAAGAATATATAGCAAGACCAAAAAAGAGTATATAAAGAGTTTAAATGATATTAGCGAAATTGTAAAAGAAGAAAAAATTATAAAAATAGAAACTCATAGAAGACAAAACAGAAAGACAGCAGAAAAGAAAGATGACAAAAAAAGCGAAAATAAAAACGAAAAAATAAAGGAAGACAAGAAATCAAATAAGAAGAAAGAAAATTCTAAGAAGGAAAAAGCGGAAGCCAACGAAAGTAAGAAGAAAGAGAATCTAAAAAAAGAGAAGTCAGAAGCACAAAAAGAATCAAAAACTGAAGAAAAAACGATAACAAAAGAAAATAAAAATAAAGCAGATAAAAAAGAGGAAGTAAAATCAAACACAAATACAAAAAATAAAACAGATAAAAAAGTAAAAAATAAAAAGAGTAAATAGGAGATAAAAAAATGATAAGAAGTATGACAGGTTTTGGTAGGGGAATGTATTCTACAGAAGAAAGAGAATATACTATAGAAATAAAATCTGTAAACCACAAATATACAGATATAAATGTAAGACTTCCATATGTTTTAAGCTTTTTAGAAGAAAAAATAAAAAAAGAAGTATCACAAAATGTGGCAAGAGGAAAAATAGACATAAATGTAACTTTTGTAAATAACAGTAATTTAGGTAAAAAAATATCAATAAATAAGCCATTAGCAAAAGAATACATAGAAGAACTAAGAAAAATAAAAGAAGAAAATAACATAATAGATGATATATCAATTATGAAAATAGCGAAATTACCAGATATATTAAATATTACCCAAGATAATAATGAAGAAGTTTTATGGGAAGAATTGAATAAAGCGTTGCAAGAGGCTATTAAAAATTTATTAGAAGGAAAAGAAGTAGAAGGCAAGAAATTGTCAGAAGATATGTTACAAAGATTAGAAAACATAAATAACCATATTTTAGAGATTTCGCAATATTCTACTGGACTTATTGAACAATATGTAGTAAAATTAAAGGACAGAATAAAAGAAATAATGCAAACAGATTTAATAGACGAAGCAAGAATTTCGCAAGAAGTAGTTCTATATGCAGATAAAACATCAATAGAAGAAGAAATTACAAGATTAAAAAGTCACATCACACAATTTAGAGAACTATTACAATCAGAGAGTGTTAAAAAAACAGGTAAAAGACTAGACTTCATAATACAAGAGATGAATAGAGAAATAAACACAATAGGATCTAAATCAAATTGTTTAGAAATAACTAATTTAGTAATAGAGTTAAAAACAGAACTTGAAGATGTTAGGGAACAAGTTCAAAATATAGAATAGGAAGTGATTTTTACAATGCAATTAGTAAATATTGGTTTTGGAAATATAGTTTCTGCAAACAGAATTATAGCAATAGTAAGTCCAGAGTCTGCGCCAATAAAAAGAATGGTGCAAGAGGCAAAAGATAAAGGAACAGCGATAGACGCTACATATGGTAGAAGAACAAGAGCAGTAGTAATTACAGATTCAGATCATTTAATTCTTTCTGCACTTCAACCAGAAACAGTAGCAGCAAGATTAGATAAAAATATAGAAAACAATAATTAAGGAGGAAAATTTATGTTAGTTAAACCATCTGTAACAGATTTATTAACAAAAGTAGATAACAGGTATTCATTAGTAATTATGGTGTCTAAAAGAGCAAGACAAATAGCTTCTGGAAAACCAGTTGTTACAAAAGTAAAATCTAATTCTGTTGTAACACTTGCAACAAACGAAGTATCAGAAGAAAAGGTGGTTATATGTTAGTTATACTATCTGGTGTAGCAGGAGCCGGAAAAAATACAATTCAAAAAGAATTAATAAAAAGAATGGAAAATGTAATAGCAATACCTTCTTATACAGATAGAGAAGTAAGACCAGGAGATGTACCAGGCGAAACATATAATTTTGTATCAACAGAAGAATTTGAAAGAATGATAAAAGCTGGAGAATTATATGAATATGACATACACCACAATCATTACTATGGTACTTCAAGAAAAATTTTAAACAAAAAAATTAAAGAAGGAAAAATTATAGTAAAAGATATAGATGTAAATGGAACTCAAAGTTTAATAGAACTATTAAAACAAGATACAAAAGTAGTAACAATATTTTTAAGAGTTCCAAAAAGCGAATTACAAAAAAGACTAGAAAGTAGAATAGACAAGCCAAGTCCTAAAGAAATCCAATTAAGACTAAATAGATTCGATTTTGAAGAGTCTAAAATTGGAGTATATGATTATGTAATAAAAAATAATGATTTAGAAAAAACAGTGTCTATAATACAAAAAATAATAGAAGAAGAAGCAAAAGTAGAAGAACCAGAGTTTTAAAAATAATCAAAAGCATACCTAAAATTTTCTATCAAATGTAAAATGTTAAAAAAATTAAGATATGCCATAATTTTCTAGTAAAGAAAGTTTTTCTAACAGGAGAAATTTCTTACTATATAAAATAAGATATTGTTGTTCTTGCATAACATATCGGGATTTTAAAGACCGTCCCCAAATCCCGATTCGTGCATATATAAGAATAATAATATCTTTTTTAGTTATAAAATTTACGGTTTAAAGAATAATAAAATTCATAAGGAGTTAAAATGATAGCAGAAATAATCATAGATTCTAACGTTAAAACTTTAAATAAAACATTTGACTATAATATACCAAAAGAAATGGAAAGCAATATTTCTATAGGAAGTAGAGTGTTAATACCTTTTGGAAAAAGTAAAAGACTAGAAGAAGGATTTGTAACAAATATAAAGGAAAGTACAGAATATGAAGTAAAAGATATTGCTAAAATAGAACTTCAATCTTTAACAACAGAAAAGATACTTTTGTCTAAGTGGATGGCTAAGAAATATTTTTCTAATATTTCGGAATGTATGAATTTAATGCTAAAGCCAGGTACTACAACCAAAAATTTTGCAAATAGAGCAAAAAATAAAACAGGTATTTTTGTGAGTTTAGCATTAGAAAAAGAAAAAGTGCAAGAATATATATTAAATAATAAAATAAAATCTGAAAAACAAAGAAGCATATTAAATTACTTAATAGAAAATGATAAAATAATGCAACCAGAATTAATAGAAAAAACAGAAACATCTAGAGCAATAATAAAAACTTTGGAAAAGAATGGTATTATAAAATTACAAGAAGAAAAGGTAATAAGAAACCCTTTAGAAAACAAGGATATTAAGCAAACAAATAAACTAAAGTTTACAGAAGAACAAGAAGAAGCTTATACAAAAGTATCAAATGCAATAGAAAAACAGGAATATAAAAAATATTTACTTTATGGTGTGACTGGTTCTGGAAAAACAGAAATTTACTTACAGCTAATAGAAAAAGTAATAAGAGAAGGAAAAAGTGCGATAATGTTAGTTCCAGAAATTTCACTTACACCACAAATGATAAATAGGTTTATAGAAAGATTTGGGAAAGACATTATAGCTGTATTACATAGCAAACTTTCTGTAGGCGAAAGATATGACAGCTGGGAACGTATAGAAAATGGAGAAGCTAGAATTGTTATAGGAGCCAGATCTGCAATATTTGCACCAGTTTGTAATTTAGGTATAATTATAATAGACGAAGAACATGATTCGTCATATAAATCTGAAATGGCACCAAGGTACAATGCAAAAGAAGTTGCAACTCAAATTGCTAAATACAATAATATTCCATTATTACTAGGAAGTGCAACACCAGATATAGTAACTTTTTACAAAACACAAAATGAAGATATAGAACTTTTAAAATTAAGTAAAAGAGCCAATAATTCTAATTTGCCAAATGTAGAAGTAGTAGACTTAAAGCAAGAACTTGCAAATGGAAACAGAACTATGATTAGTGTTAAATTATATAAGTTGATACAAGAAAATTTAAAAAATAAAAAGCAAACTATACTTTTTTTAAATAGGAGAGGATTTTCAACATTTATAATGTGCAGGGATTGTGGTTATGTTGCTAAATGCAAAAATTGTAATATAAGCCTTACATATCATAAAAAAGAAGAAAAATTAAAATGCCATTATTGTGGATATGAAGAAGAAGTTCATAAAATATGCCCAGAGTGTAGAAGCAAGAAAATTAAATATTTCGGAACAGGAACACAAAAGTTAGAACTAGAAATAAATAAAATATTTCCAACAGCATCTACTATTAGGATGGATATAGATACTGTTACAAAAAAGAATTCACATGAAGAAATTTTAGAAAAATTTAATAAAGATAAAATAGATATATTAATTGGAACACAAATGATTGTAAAAGGACATCATTTTCCAAATGTTACTTTAGTTGGGGTGGTTTCAGCAGATGGAAGCTTAAATATAGATGACTATAGAGCAAGTGAAAGAACATTTGACATATTGGTACAAGTTGCAGGTAGAGCGGGAAGAGAAAATTTACAAGGAAATGTAATAATACAAACATATAATCCCGATAATTATAGTATTCAATATGCTAAAAAGCAAAATTATGACGAATTTTACAATGTGGAAATAAAATTAAGAAATCAATTGAGATATCCACCTTTCTGTGATATAATTATGTTTGGAATAAGTGGAGAAACAGAAGAAATTGTTTCTAAAACAGCAGAAAAATTATATAGAAACTTAAAAGAACAGATAGAAAAAGAGCAAATAATAGCAAATGTACTAAAGCCACTACCAGCTCCAATAGATAAAATTAAAAATAGATATAGATGGAGAATAATAATAAAAGCAAAAGTAAATGATAAGTTAATAGATATTATAAATGAATGTTTATACAGTAAAGAAATATTAAAAAACAATGCAAGAATTATTGCAGATATTAACCCAACAAATATGATGTAAAAAAAGGAGGATAAAATGGCAATACGACTAATTAGACAAGATGGTGACGAAATTTTAAGAAAAAAAGCAAGAGAAGTAGAAAAGTTTGATGAAAAATTAAAAGCACTTGTAGAAGATATGATAGAAACTATGCATAAAAATAATGGGGTAGGACTTGCTGCTCAGCAAGTAGGAATATTAAAAAGAGTAGTAGTTATAGACATATACGATGGTAAAGGTCCAATTGTATTAATAAACCCAGTAATTACAAAAACAAAAGGAGAAAGAGAAGTAGAAGAAGGATGCTTAAGCTTTCCAAATAAATTCGCAGTTGTTGTAAGACCAAAAGAAGTAGAAGCAGAATATTATGATGTAAATGGCAAAAAGCAAAAAATAAAAGCTAAAGAATTATTAGCACAAGCAATTTGCCACGAAACAGACCATTTAGATGGAATTTTGTTTGTAGACAATATGCTACCAGGAACTTTAGAAATAGTGAAACCAGAACAATAATAACAGTTTGCTAGCATATAAATTAAATAAAAGGAGATTAATATGTTAAAAATTTTATTTATGGGAACTCCAGATTTTGCACAAGAATCATTAAAAAGTATATATGAAACAGGATTTAATATAATAGGAGTAGTAACAAACCCAGACAAGCCAAAAGGTAGAGGAATGAAAATGGCATATTCACCAGTAAAAGAATATGCTCTAGAAAAAAACATAAAAGTTTATCAGCCAACAAAAATAAAGAATAATATAGAATTTTTAGAAGAAATAAGAAATATGAATCCAGATGTGATTTGTGTGGTTGCATATGGAAAGATTTTACCAAAGGAAATTTTAGAAATACCTAAATTAGGTTGTATAAATGTACATGGTTCATTACTTCCACAATATAGAGGAGCTGCGCCAATACAATGGGCAGTATTAAATGGTGACAAAATTACAGGAATTACAACAATGTACATGAATGAAGGAATGGATACAGGTGACATGATCCTAAAAGAAGAAGTGGAAATTTTACCAGAAGAAACAACAGGAGAACTATGGAGAAAACTTTCAAAAATTGGAGGGAATCTTTTAGTAGAAACTTTAAAATTAATAGAAGAAGGAAAAGCTCCTAGAGAAAAGCAATTAGATGATTTCTCTCTAGCACCAATGTTAAGTAAGGAAATCGCTTTAATAGATTGGGAAGAAAATGATATATACAAAATTCACAACTTAATAAGAGGATTAAATCCAATTATGGGAGCATATTCATATATAGATGGTAAAAAAATAAAGTTTTGGAGATCTAAAATTTTAACTAAGGAAGAATTTTTTTCATATAAAACAGAATTTGAAGAATATGAATATAAATTTAACAACTTAATGCCAGGAACAATTATAATTGCAGATGATAAAGATGGTCTATATATAAAAGCAGAAGGTGGAGTTCTAAAAATACTAGAAATTCAAGGAGAAAACGCAAAACGAATGAACTCTACAGACTTTTTAAGAGGCAATCATTTAACAGCTGGTATGTTTTTTTCAAAAGAAAAAGAAATGTAAAAAATTAAGGAATTATAAATAAATATTTTCTTAAAAATAGTTGTAAAAAAATATATAAATTGATATACTTTATACATATTTTAGGTATATCAATTTTTTTCTAATACAAGATTTTTTAACTAGAAAAAGATTGCAAATGCTAGTTTTGGTTTGGAGGTATAAATATGGAAGAAAACAAAGAAAAAGTAAGCTTAGTAGAAAATATTTTAAATGAGGAAGAAGATAACATAAATATATCTGAAGAAGTTATAACAACAATATCTGGAATTGCTGTTTCAGAAATTTCTGGTGTTGCAGAAATGGCAGGAGGAATAACAGGAGGAATAACAGAAGTATTAAGTGGAAAGAAAAACTTAAGCAAAGGTATTAAAGCAGATGTTGCTGGAAATAATGTAAAAATAGATGTGAACATAATAGTAAATTATGGGGTTCGTATACCAGATGTAGCATTTGATATTCAAAATAAAGTAAAACAAACAGTAGAAAACATGACAGGATTAAAGGTAAACGAAGTAAATGTTCATGTTCAAGGTGTAAATGTAGAAAAAACAAAAGAAGAAGAATAAGGAGGATAAAATGAAATTTTTAGATAAATTTATATTAGTAATATTTTCAATATTAATGTTTGTATTAGCAGTGGTAACATCTAGCATAATATTTGGTTGGTTAGAATTAGAAAACTTAGTTCCATACATAGAAACAGGATTAAGTAAAGAGCCATATTCTAATATAATATTAGGAGTTTCAATTGTAGTTATATTATTAGCTTTAAAAGCAATTTTCTTTAGCGGAAAAGACGAAAGAGCTACTAAAGATGGTGTTTTAATGGAAAATGATAATGGAAGATTACTAATATCTAAAGATACATTAGAAAATTTAGTTATAAATATAGTTAGAGGATTTGACGGAACAGAAAATGTTGTAGCTAAAGTAGGGCTAGATAAAGAAAACAATTTAAAAGTATATATTACATTATATGTACATCCAAATATAGTAATAAAAGATTTAACAGCAAGCATTCAAAATAGAGTAAAAGAAGCTATAAAGAAAACTTCAGACTTAGAAACAAAAGCAGTAAATGTAAAAATTAGAAATATTACTCCAAAAACAGAAAATACAGTAGAAGGTTAAATCGGGACTGGGGGACGGTCCTTAAAATCCCGATTAAAACAAAAATACAGTAGAGAGCAAGAAAGGGAGAGAAGAAATGAATGGTTTTAAAGATTTTATTTCTGAATATAAAGGTGCAATAATAGGTGCAGCAATAGCAATATTAATTTTACTTACAGAATTATATAAATTAATTATTGGAATCATCTTAATAGGAATGGGAATTTTTGTAGGTAATTATATTCAAAGAAATAAATATGCAGTAAAAGAAAAGTTAAAAAATTTTATAGACAGAATGTAAGAAGGGAAAATAAATGGAAAAATCAGCTAAAAGAGAACTAACATTTAAAGCATTATATAGTGGTCAAATAAATAAGGAAATGAATGACGAAGAATTAAGAATCTTTTTAGAAGCAAATAACTTAAAAGATAGAGATAAAGATGAAATAGTTAAAGATATAAACGAAATAAATGATAAAAAAGAAGAGATACTAAATAAAATTTCTAAAAATCTTAAAGACAATTGGTCAATAGAAAGAATCTCTAAGATAGATAAAGCACTACTAATGCTAGCAATTTACGAAATTCAATATAAAGAAATACCTTTTAAAGTTGTTATAAATGAAGTGGTAGAACTTGCAAAAAAATATGGAGAAGACACATCTGCTTCATTTATTAATGGTGTACTTGCAAATGTTGTTAAGGAGTTAAGTATAGAATAATGGAATATAAAGCAATTTCAGTAACAGACTTAAATTATTATATAAAAAACAAAATAGCAGATGATGAATACTTAAATAATGTATTAATAAAAGGAGAAATATCAAATTTTAAGCATCATTATACAGGTCATATGTATTTTACTTTAAAAGATGACAATTCCTTAATAAAATGCATTATGTTTAAATCATATACAACTAATTTAAAATTTGTACCAAAAGATGGAATGAGTGTATTAGCTTTTGGTACTGTTTCAGTTTTCGAAAGAGATGGTGTTTACCAATTATATTGCAAAGGAATGCAAGAAGATGGAATGGGTAGTCTTTATACCGCATATGAGCAGTTAAAAGAAAAACTAGATAAAGAAGGTTTGTTTAAAGAAGAGAACAAAAAGAAGCTACCTATTATGCCTAAAATTATAGGGGTATTAACTTCTAATACTGGTTCTGTAATAAAAGATATTATAAATGTCTCTACAAGAAGAAATCCAAATGTATATATAAGACTATATCCTGTTCCTGTACAAGGCGAAGGTGCAGGAGCAAAAATTGCAGAAGCAATAAAAATAATGAACGATAAAAAACTTGCAGATGTATTAATTTTGGCAAGAGGAGGAGGTTCATTAGAGGATTTATGGCCTTTTAACGAGGAAATTGTAGCAAGGGCTATTTACAACTCAGAAATACCAATAGTTTCTGCTGTAGGTCATGAAACCGATTTTTCTATTTCAGATTTTGTAGCAGATTTACGTGCACCAACACCTTCAGCAGCTGCAGAGATAGTAGTGCCAAACATAGTGAATATAAAACAAAATCTAGATACATATAATATAAGACTAAAAAATTCATTAAAGAAAAAAGTAGAAATAATGAAAATGAGATATGAAAAATGCATGAAAAGTAGAATATATACAGATCCTTTAAAAATTGTAAATGATAATTATTTAAAACTAGATATAATAACAAAATCTATAATAAATAGTATGAATAAAAAAATGCAACTAAGCAAGACAGAAGCTATAAAAAATTTTTCTAAACTAGATGCATTAAGTCCTTTAAAAACGTTAAGTAGAGGATATTCTATATTGGAAAAGGATACGAGAATAGTAAAAGATGCACAAGAATTACAAAAAGACGATATAGTAAAAATTAGGCTAAGCAATGGAAATAAAGAAGCTAAAATTCTTTAAGATATGGGGGAAATATGAAAGAAATTAATTTTGAAGAAACAATGCAAAAATTAGAGCAAATTACTGCTGAATTAGAAAAAGGAGAACTATCATTAGACGAATCAGTAAAAAAATTTGAGGAAGGGATAAAACTTTCTAAAGAATGTAATAAAATACTAGAAGATTCTGAAAAAAGAATTAACATATTAATAAATGAAGATGGAAATATAACAGAAGATAATTTTTTACCAAAGGAAGGATAGGATAGATAACAATGGAATTTTTAACAGACTTTATAACAAATAAATTTATATATGTGCCATTATTAACATGGTTCTCGATACAATTATTTAAGGTTATTTGGGATTTAGTAACAACAAAAAAGTTTAATTTTAAAAGAATCTTAGGAGCAGGAGGAATGCCAAGTTCACATTCTGCAGTTGTTGTTTCTTTAGCAACATTAATAGGTAGAGAATGTGGATTAGATAGTCCTACTTTTGCTCTTTCTGTAATATTTGCATTTGTTGTTATGTATGATGCTGCAGGTGTAAGAAGAGCAGCTGGAAAGCAAGCAAAATTATTAAACAAATTAGTAGAAACACCAGGACTTTCTGGCGTAGAAGTTTCAGAAAAATTGGTTGAAGTTTTAGGACATACACCTTTACAAGTAATAGTTGGAGCAATAATTGGAGTAATAGTAGGATGTATATTCTAAATACATAAAATTTTAGAAAAAGTACTATTAAAAATCATATAATTAAATTTATAAATAAAATGTTTTTTCTAAAACAAAAGGAGGTTTATTATGCAAGATATCGAAATTGCAAGAAATGCAAAATTAAAAAATATAAATGAAATTGCTGATCGTTTAAAGATAAACGAAGAATATCTAGAACAGTATGGGAAATACAAGGCAAAAATCTCCTTAAATTATTATGAAAAAATAAAAGACAATAAAGATGGAAAACTAATATTAGTTACAGCAATAAATCCAACTCCACTAGGAGAAGGAAAAACTACTACATCTATCGGGCTTACAGATGCTTTTAATAAATTAAATAAAAAAGCAATATTGGCATTAAGAGAGCCTTCACTTGGACCAGTATTTGGCATAAAAGGAGGAGCTACAGGTGGTGGTTATTCGCAAGTAGCTCCTATGGAAGATATAAATTTACACTTTACAGGAGACATTCACGCAATAACTACAGCAAATAACCTGTTAAGTGCAATTATAGACAATCATATTTGGCAAGGAAATGAACTAAAAATAGAAAAAGTAACGTGGAAGCGTTGTCTAGACTTAAATGATAGAGCATTAAGAAAAGTACAAATTTCTCTATCTGGTGAAAGAAATATGTTGCCAAGAGAAGACGGGTTTGACATTACAGTTGCTTCGGAAATTATGGCAATATTGTGCCTAGCAAAAGATATGAAAGACTTAAAAAGAAGATTGGGCAATATAATTATAGGATATAATAAACAAAATAATCCAATTACTTGCAAAGATTTAAAAGCAGAAGGAAGTTTAGCAGTAATTTTAAAAGATGCTATTAACCCTAATTTGGTACAAACTTTAGAAAATAATCCAGTATTAATACATGGTGGACCATTTGCAAATATTGCACATGGGTGTAATAGTGTAATTGCAACAAATATGGCATTAAAAATGGGAGATTATGTAATTACCGAAGCAGGATTTGGAGCAGATTTAGGTGCAGAAAAATTCTTAGACATAAAATGTAGATTACTAAATAAAAAACCTAATGCAGTAGTAATAGTAGCAACTTTAAGAGCTTTAAAATACCATGGTGGTGTAAGCAAAGAAGAATGTACTAAAGAAAATGTAGAAGCTTTAAAAGTAGGTATACAAAATTTACTAAGACATATAGAAAATGTAAAAAAATATGGAGTAACACCAATTGTTGCAATTAATAAATTTAGCAATGATACAGAAAAAGAAATAGAAACACTAAAGCAAACTTTAGAAGGGATTGTAGAAGTGAGTTTACTAGAAAACTGGGAAAAAGGTGGAGAAGGTGCAACAGACTTAGCAAATAAACTTATAAAGATATGCGAAACTGAAAATGGCTTTGAATATATATATGATATTAATGACACAATAGAAGAAAAAATAAAAAAAGTAGCACAGAAAATATATGGTGCAACAGAAGTAGAATATTCGGATTTAGCAAAAGAACAATTAAAGGAATTAAATAATTTTAAAATGCCAATTTGTGTAGCAAAAACACAATATTCATTTTCAGATGATCCAAAAGACTTATTAGGAGATAAACCATTTAACCTTCATGTAACAGAGCTAAAAATGAAAGCAGGTGCAGAGTTTGTTGTTGTTTTAACAGGGAAAATAATGACAATGCCAGGACTTCCAAAAAAACCAGCAGCAGAAAATATTAACATAGATGATAATGGAATAATAACAGGAATATTTTAATATATTGTATAAAAACACCATATATGGATAAAATAATTTTAAATTGTTTTATAAGTGTGGTGTTTTTATGTTAAAGAAAATAAAAAATAAATCATTAAAAATTGTAGTTATTTTATTAATAATATTATTACTTACTACTTTAGCCATATTTGTTATATCTAACATTAATAAAGGAAACGAAGTAGAAGCGCTTTCAAAATATGGTTCTAGAGGTAGTGAGGTTACTCAAATACAAACAAAGTTAAAAAGATGGGGATATTATAAAGGAAATATAGATGGAATATATGGAAGCCAAACTGTAGAGGCAGTTAAATATTTCCAAAGAAAAAACAATTTAGCAGTAGATGGAATTGCAGGGAAAAATACATTAGAAGCTATGGGAATATTTAATTCGTCATCTTCTAGTTCATCTAGTTCAAATTCTTCAAATTTAAATTTACTTGCGAGGGTAATTTATGGAGAAGCAAGAGGAGAACCATATACAGGTCAAGTTGCAGTGGGAGCGGTAGTATTAAATAGGGTTAGAAGCAGTTCTTTTCCGAATACGATTTCTGGAGTAGTATACCAAAAAGGAGCTTTTGATGCTGTTAGTGATGGTCAAATAAATTTAACACCTAATTCTACAGCAAAGAAAGCAGCACAAGATGCGTTAAATGGCTGGGACCCATCATATGGAGCGATATATTATTTTAACCCATCTACAGCCACAAATAAATGGATTTGGTCAAGACCAATGACAGTAACTATAGGAAGACATAGATTTTGTAAATAGATATTAAATTGCTACAAAAAAGTGGCAATTTTTTGTACTAGAGAATTATAGCACACCTAAGATTTTCTTAGAATTTCCATTTGTTAGAAAATCTTAGGTGTGCTTTTTTATGTACTAGGAGAAAAATGAAACTGTAATATTCTTGACAAATACTAGACATATTGATAAGATATGAAAAGAAAAATAGGAGGATAATTACATGATATTATATCCAAATTTTTATTGCAAAAATATAAAAGATGTAGATATAAAAAAGTTAAATGAAAATAATATAAAAGGAATACTTCTAGATGTAGACAACACATTAATAGATTTAGAACATAACTTATTAGAAGGAGCAGAAGAATGGTGCAACAACCTAAAAAAGCATAATATTAAATTTTGTATTTTATCTAATTCAAACAACAAAGAAAAAATAAAGAAAGTATCTGCTATATTAGACATTCCATACATATCATTTGGAACAAAACCCTTAAAAAGAGGATATAAAAAAGCAAGTAAACTATTAAACTTACCATACGAAAATCTAGCTATAATAGGAGATCAAATTTTTACAGATATTATCGGTGGTAATAGATGCAAAATGTATACAATATTGGTGGATCCAATTAGTACAAGAGAGCTATTTATTACAGCTATAAAAAGAGGTTTAGAAAATAAAATATTAGACAAGTATAAAGAAAAACAACAAAAAGAGAAAGAAGGATAAAATATGTTTTTTAATGATGTTCACATAATGATATATGTTGCATTTGGAATTTTAGGTTTAATTGTTGGGAATATATTGCCACACATAAATAAAAGACTAACAGAACACAAAAAAGTATTTACTAAAGATTTTTTTAAGGATTACCCAAAAAACTTTAAACCACATTATATACATATGCTATTAATAGCAATAATATATATATTACTATTGTATAAGTTTGGATTAAAACCAGATTTTATACAGAATTTAGACTTAATAAAATATATGATATTAACACCAATGCTATTTTCAGTGGCTGTTATAGACTTTAAAAATAGTATAATACCAAATAGGCTATTGCTTACAATGGCAGAAACGGGATTATTACTTACATTTGTATATGGAATATCAGATATTAATTTAGCAATGGATATGTTACTTGGAATGGTAGTAGGAACAGTAATATTTGGAATACTAACATTATTAGGAAGATTAGTTTCTGGGAAAGAAGCAATGGGAATGGGAGATGTAAAATTAGTAGCTGCATTAGGTCTTTTCTTTGGAGCTTCTAACATTTTAGCAATATCAATTATATCATTCTTATTAGGGGCAATAATTAGTATAATATTAGTTCTAAGCAAGAAAAGAAAAATAGATGATTACATACCATTTGGTCCATTTATAGTAATTGCTTCTTATATAGCAATATTTGTTCCATTTAGTGCAATATTATTTGTACTACTTAAAATTTTTACGTTGGGACTATATAAAGTATAACATTGGGGGCTGATATTAATGAATGAAAAAGTTAAATGGCTAAGAGAAAAATTATCTACAATAGATTTAGATGGAATGATTGTTTCAAATCCTGTAAATATTAAATATTTAACTGGGATTGATGCAGAAGGAGTATTATTAATTACGAGGAAAGAAAATATTTTTATAACAGACGCAAGGTATACAGAGCATATTAATAGTATACTAACAATAGATGATGAAATTGTGTTATATGATTATAAAGATATAGACCCAATAGATTATGAAAATTTATTTATGTTTTGCAGTAATGTAGGTTTCGAAGAAAATTATGTAACATATGCTAAATATAAAGAATATAAGCAAATGTATAAAATAAATAATTTAGTAGAAACAGATAATTTTATAGAAACACATAGAATGATAAAGGCACCGGAGGAAATTAATTATATACAAAAAGCGTGTAAGATTACAGATGATTGCTTTAAACATATTTGTAATTTTATAAAAGTTGGAATGACAGAAAAAGAGATAGCATTCGAAATAGAACATTATTTTAAAACACATGAAGCAGATGGATTGGCTTTTGACACAATTGTAGCTTCTGGAAGTAATTCTTCTATGCCACATGCAATTCCAACAGACAGAAAAATAGTAGCTGGTGATCCAATCACTATAGACTTTGGTTGTAGATATAAAGGGTATTGTTCTGATATGACGAGAACAATATTTGTAGAATATGTACCAGAAGGAATAAAACCTATTTATAATTTAGTACTAAAAAATCAAGAATTAGTGCTAGATGCTATACAAGAAAATGCAAATGCAAGAATATTAACAATGATGGTAGAAAGTGATTTTAAAGTAAATGGTTATACATTAGACCACAGTTTAGGTCATGGTGTTGGATTAGACATTCACGAAAAACCATTTGTTGGAAGAAAAGATGGTTTATTAAAAGAAAATATGATTATAACAGATGAACCAGGAATTTATTTGCCAGGTAAATTTGGAGTAAGAATAGAAGACACAGTTTTAGTTACAAAAAATGGTTGTATAAAATTAACAGAATCTGATAAAAATTATATTATAATAAACAATTAAAATATAATATTTTTAATAAAATAAGCAAAATAAAAAGTTAAATGCACATTTTTTTTATAAAATAACTACTAAAAATATTGATATACTTGCATTTTATGTATATTTGTAGTAAAATAAAAAAAGTGCAAAAAGAGAAAAAAAGAAAGTATTAGGAGGTAATAATTATGGCAGAAGTTTATTCAGCAGGAGATTTTAGAAATGGAACAACATTCGAAATGGATGGAAATGTATTTAAGGTAGTAGAATTTCAACACGTAAAACCAGGAAAAGGTTCTGCATTTGTAAGAACAAAATTAAAAAATGTTATTTCAGGAGCAGTTATAGAAAAAACATTTAACCCATCTGAAAAATACCCAGGAGCAGAAATCGAAAAAAGAGATATGCAATACTTATATGAAGATGGTGGTTTATATTACTTTATGGATAACGAAACATATGAACAAATACCATTAAACGAAGAACAAATTGGTGATGCATTAAAATTTATGAAAGAAAATATGGATATGAAAATCTTATCATATAAAGGAAAAGTATTTGCAGTTGAACCACCAATGTTTGTTGAATTAGAAGTTACATATACAGAACCAGGATTTAGTGGAAATACTACAACAACATCTGGTAAACCAGCTAAATTAGAAAATGGTTTAGAAATAAGTGTTCCTTTATTTGTAGAAATAGGAGATAAACTAAGAATAGATACTAGAACTGGTGAATATATGGAAAGAGTCTAAAAGAAAGAGGTTTTGTTATGGAAATAAAAGAGCAATTACAAAAACTAATTTTAGATATGAATAAAAATATTAAAGATGAAAAAGATTTAAAATATGTTCAAGAAAATGTTATTAAGACAATGGTAGATATATTACAAAAAATGGATGATGTAAACAAAGACAACCAAACAAAAATTGCCAAATTAGAAGAAAAAATGGATAAGATGGCAAAAGAATTATATCTTAATGATGTATACGATATAGAAATTGTTTGTCCATATTGCAATTATCAATTTGAAACAGATTTTGACGAAAACAAAAAAGAAGTAAAATGCCCAGAATGTAATAATGTTATAGAGTTAGACTGGTCATGTGACGACGATTGTGAAGACTGTGGAGATTGCGATGATGGTTGTGGAGATGGATGCAGTTCTTGTACAGGATGTGGTCATCACCATGGTAACGATGAAGACTTGGAAGATGATATGTAAATATTAGTTAAAAAGACACATAGAATATATGTGTTTTTTTTGTATGGTACCAAATTTCTCCTACTAGGAGAAATTTCTGTACTAGAGAATTATAGAGAACCTTAGAATTTATATTGGTTAGAAAATCCTAGGTTCGCTTTTTTATTGGAAATAATCTAAAGGATTTACATATTTATCATTTATGCGGAAGCCCAAGTGCAAATGCGTACCAGTTGTAGCACCATTAGTTGGTTTTCCGGTTGAATCGGTATAATTATTACCAGGAACACCATAAACATATTTAGGCCCAACATTTGCAATAATTTGCCCTTTAGAAACAATATCACCTTCAGATACTAAATAATTAGGAGATATATGGCAATAGGTAATTTTAAACTCATTAAATGACAAAGTTAAGGTGTAACCACCAGCACCTAAGAAGCCTAAAAAGCTGATTTTACCATCTTCTATAGCTATTAAATTGGTTCCTTCTGGAGCAGCAATATCTGTTCCATAATGATAAGAAGAAGCGCCAGCAGTGGGGGAATCTCTTTTACCAAATGGAGAAGTAATTTTGGTATACCCAGGAATTGGCCAAGCAAAACCGCAAGAAGAAATAGTAATATTGTTACTATATATTAAATTGGCATTTGTAGATGGAATAGATAAAGATATAAAAAAAGTTACAAACATAAGTACAAACATAAAGAACGTAATAAAAAATTTATTAAACAAGTGTACCTCCAATATTTAAATAAAGATAAGATTAAAATATAGTGTTAGAATGAAAAATAAAGGCTTGCTATTAGTGTTAATAGTAAGCCTTTATTTTTTATATTGGCAGGGGTAGAAGGATTCGAACCCTCACAGGCGGTTTTGGAGACCGATGTGCTACCATTAACACTATACCCCTAAAAAATAAGCAATAACATCATACCATAATGAAAAAATATATGCAAGAGTTTTTACAAAAATATTGTTATAAATTTTAGAATATGTTATAGTGTAAGCATAAATTTGTATAAGTAAAATGAGCTATATGCTAGTATTTTTGGGCAATATACATAGAAAGGAAATTCTGATGAAAAATAAAATATGTAAAAAAATATTATTAACAGGAGGAACTTGTGCAGGAAAGACAGAGTCATTACCATTTATAAAAGAATATTTTAGTAAGCAAGGCTATGATGTATATGTAGTAAATGAAACAGCAACTATGCTAATCCTTGGTGGGATTACAGCACCAAAAGTAGGAGAAAGCAATTTTCAAGAACTGCTAATAAAAATGCAACTTGAAACAGAGAAAATTTATGAAAGAGCAATTGAATTATCTATAAACAATAAAAATCTAATTATATATGATAGAGGTCCAATTGATGCTATGATGTATTTAGATAGAACAGAATTAGAAAAAATTTTGAATAAATTTAATACAACATATGATAGAGTATTAAATAACTATGATGGTATTATTCATATGGAAACAGTTGCAAAAGGATTGCCAGAACTATATACATTTAATAATAAAGCAAGAAGAGATGAAGGGAATGACACAATTAACATTGACAATAAAATATTAGAAGCATATAAAACTCATCCTAAAAGATTTATAATAAACAGCTGTGAAGATTTTAAGGACAAAATAAAAAAGCTAATAGAGAAAATGGAAGAAATTTTATAAGTATAAATTTAAAACTAAGATTGAGAAAAAAATAAATATGTGGTAAAATAAATATGTACTTGGGGATGTAATGGTTTCGACATTAATCTAGAAGTATGAAAAGCGAGTAGTGGATGGTTGCTTTGGCCACTTAAAAAAAGCAAGAATAAATATAAACGCTAATAACGAAGAATTAGCTTACGCTGCCTAGTTGCAACGTCGTTTTATTATAAAGCCTACTGTTATAAATAAAGCGCCAAATTAAAGTAGGAAACGAAGCTATTAGTTTTCTGGAATAGTGGGTAATCAAGAGATACTATGTATATTGTTTTGTTTGTTAACCAATATATATGGGAAGTTTAAATAACAAACTGCACTCGGAGAAATTTATATGGAAAGTTTAGTGGACAGGAGTTCGATTCTCCTCATCTCCACCATAATGAGAAAACTCTGTAAGTATTGATTCGTTAGTAACTACAGAGTTTTTGATTACACTAATTAATGCAATTTTAATGCAACGAGCTAATTTTAATATCATTTTCTAATAAATACTTATCTAATTTTTCATCTTCTTGTATTTCAAATTTATCCAATACAGAAGCATAAGTATTAAGTGTAGTTTGAATATTTTTATGTCCTAACTTTTTTGACAGAACTTTAATATTCATTCCAGATTCGATACATCTCGTAGCATAAGTATGTCTAAGCATATGATTGTGTAAATTTTCAGATATATTATATTTTTGGTTAATTCTTCTCAAATAAGAATTAACTTCATAGGGTTTTATAATTCCCTTTGAATTTTTATCACAGAATAATAAATTGTTTTCATTTATTATAGAAGATTTAATAGAATTATCTAATATTTTTTTTATGATTGAATTTATAGTAATAGATCTTTTAGAATTAATTGTTTTAGTCTTTGTGCCCAAAATAGATTTATCATTTTTATCTCTTGTAATAGTTGATGAAATATAAATAAAGTTATCGTCGAAATCGGTAATTTTTAATGCCAGAACTTCGCCAATTCTCATTCCTGAAAAAAGCATAAGCAATATTATATTTTTATATGATTTATTTTCTCTTGATATTACGTCTATAAGCTTTTTTTCTTCTTCAATAGACAAAGATATTACTTCTTTATCTTGCTTGTCAGATATTGGGCGTTTTACTTCTTCAAATAACATAGGATTTTTTATTATATAGTCTCTTTCGATAGCTCTTCTAAAAACCTGGCCAAGTAATTGATAAATTTTTTCTATTGTAGAATTTGCATATATTGTTACACTTTTTAAATAATCTTTTACATCTTGAGCCCTAATTCGTTGAATTGGAATATTAGAGATAGATCCATTTTGTATATATCTTAAAGTATATGAAGCTCTTTTATATGTACTTTCAGATATAGAATTAGAATCCTTTTTGTCTTCGATGATTTCTTTTGCTAATTCATATACTGTAATGTCATTTTTTTCGACAAATTTATTGTTTTGAAGGTCTGCAAGAGCTTTGGTAATTTTTTCTTTCACTTCTTTTCTAGTTTTACCATAAACAGACTTTCTATTTAATTTACCATTAGTTTTTCTACCCGCTGTAAATTGTCCTACCCATCTGTTTAATTTTTCAGAGTAGAAGATAGAACCTTCACCATTACCTCTTTTTGCCATTGCAATCCTCCTTTCTTATAACTTTAGATTCAATTTTTATATTGTTTTTTTCTTCTAGTACTTCCATCATAGCTTTATGTATTTTTTCGTAATCCATTTTATCACGTTTAGACATAAAAAACCTCCTTAAACAAATATTCGGTACTTGTATAAGAAGGCGTTATGTAATATAATAATAAAAACTGCTTATACAAGTAGTATCATTAGTAACTAACTACAAACTTTGGTCGGGGAGTAGTTAGTTATTTTTTCTTTTCGATAGTAATTTTAAAGTTTTTTCTAATAATATTTATTATTAAACATAATATAATAACTGCCACTATAATAGATAAAGTAATTATAATAGATTGTTGATTATTATTTTTTTCTTCTAATTCCTTATTTTCAGCTAGCATATTAAATTTTTCATTTGCTTCCTTTTGTTCCTCTTTTGCTCGTTCAGTTCGTTCTGCTTGAATGCGATTATTGTCATCCATTAAGTGATTCCATGCTTCAGGGCTCACATCTTCTTTTCTTATAATTTTTGCATATGAGAAATTACAAGAAAATATTGTAATAATTATTATTAGAAATGCAATAGTATATTTTTTCATATTAATTACTCCTTTTATTAAACTATATATTTATAAGATATAATTTTTCTAGGTACATTTATTTATAATTATTGATTGACCTTGTAGGGATTTCCATTTTCATCTAAAACAGGTTCTTCAATAGTAAGTCCGTCATATATATTATCTATAGTTGATTGAATTTCATCTAGTTGTTCTTGAAATGCAGATACATCTGGATTTTCTGTTCCAACTTCATTTTCTAATTCTTGAATTTGTTCATCTCTTATATATATATCATCTCTTAAATTTGAAGCATCACTTTCCCAAAATAAAAGCATAATAATTATAGTAATAACTATAGCAACTATTATTTCTACAATTGTAAATTTCTTTTCTCCCATACCCATACTCCTTTTATTTTTTTCTTTTTTTTCTTCTAAATTCTACGACAATACCAAGTATTTTAATAGGTAAAGTTTCAATTTGCTCGTTTGTATAGACCATAGGTGAGTATGATGGATTTAATGGTTGAAGTATAATTCCATTTTCATTTTTAAATACTCTTTTAAATGTACCATCATTACCATTGACCATTACTACACAGTCATCACCAGATTCACAATCATCTACTTTTTCGAGAATAAGAGTATCACCATCTAAATATTCCGGTTCCATACTATTACCTTTAACGCGTAATCCAAAGTACTGTTTGCCACCTCGTAACATATCTATAGATATTTCTTCTGTATCCATAACATCTTCTATACATTCCATAGGTATTCCAGCAGGTATAGTGCCATATACGAATACTAGTGCAGAATTGGATTGAATAATTTGATCATTTGATTTACTTTCAACCAAATCCGATTTTTGAATACCAAAATAATTAGCTAGTAATTGTATTTTATCAATTCTAGGATATATATTAGCATTATACCAATCAGTAAAAGTAGAATATGGTATTTCTAAATCACGACATACATCATTTCTAGATTTTTTATTTAAACTCATGTAATATTGCAAGTTTTTTGCAAAAATTTCTTTATTTCCTAAATCGCTCATTTTTACCTCCTGCAACAATTATACGACTTTACCGTAAAAAAATCAAGAAAAAAATTAAAAAAATACGGATAAACTATTGACAACGAATAAACCGTGATATATAATTCAAAACAATAAAACGGATAAACCGTAAAAGAAAGGAGGAAATACTTTGGAATTAACATTAAGAGCTTTGAGAATAAATAAAGGATATAGCCAAGAGAAAGCTTCAAAACTAATAGGAATAAGTGTGGATACTTTAGCTAATTATGAGAGAGGAATAACCTTTCCAGATATTCCAGTATTAAAAAAGATAGAAGAGATTTATGAAACTAATTATAATAACATAAATTTTTTTATATCAAAATAACGATTAAAACGTAATAAAGAGGTGAAAATATGAAAATAGAAGAAAGACTAAATAGTTTAGAAGGAATTACATATAGTGAATGGCAAAAAATAAAATTAGTAATAGATAATCGATTTGCTGAAATAAAAAAACAAAATATTTTCACTGTTTCTGAAAATACTTTGGAAAATTTAAAAATACTTATTGATTAGAAAAATCTTTATTAATTTCATGAAGTATTGTTTTATAAGCACTTAAATATTCATCATAAGCATCAATATGAGCTTCTATACCACGATTTAAAACTGTTGCAACAGCTAAATCGTGAGCACGTTGTTCATTAGACATAAAAATCACCACCTTTCGACAGAATTATAGCATAGGTGGGATAAGAACGAAAGAGGTGAGAAGATGGAAAAACAATTAATTTTTGGAATTATCATAATTGGAATAGCTTGGGTATTTTCTATATTAATGGCAGGTAAAATGGCAGGAAAAACAGGCGTTATTCTTTATATAGTATACGGAGCATTAATAATTAGTCCTTTTGTATTTGGTTTGATAAATAAGCTACTAGAACAGTAAGACAATGATTAGCTTTTGAAGAATTATTGTCTTTCAAGAAACTATCTAATTCTTTAAAAGTATCTAAGGTTAGATTATCAAAATAAATAAAAAGTTTATTAACGGATGAAAAATATTCATTTAAATAGTTATTATCATGAGAAAGTATAACTGTTTCTGTTGCTTCTATAAATTCATTTAAGGCAGTTATTCTAGAAGCATTAAACATTTCTAACTTTTTTATTTTAGTTTGATGACAATTATTTATTATTGCTGTAGCTATAGGAGATACAATTGCAGAAACTCCTAAAATGAAAGCCATTATCCAAGACCAAAATTCCATATATACAACACCTCACTTTCGAGGTAATTATAACAAAATATTAATAAATAGAGAAGAGGTGAGAAGATGGAAGAAAGAAAAGCTGAGAAAAAGATGGATACAAATAATAAAGAAACTATAATCAGTATTTTATTTGCAATAGCAATTGGAACTTTTGCTGGAATAGTTAATTCACTTATATCATTATTACTTAATTAAAATATTTACAAGATATTCAACAATTAGATTAGAAGCAATTTTTAACAAAAAGGAAGTGAGAAAATAATGCAAGAAAAGAAACCAACTATAAATTATAAGGAATTAAAAGATACAATAACACCTTTTGATTATGCAGAATGGAGAGGAATAGGAGAGAACAAAGCAAGAGAGATATTTAATAGAAAAGATTTTCCAAGAATAAAAGGGACTGGAGTAAAGCAATTAGCAGATAAAAGAGCAGTTTTACTTTATGATTTAGGACTAACTGGAACGGATAAACAAGAAATATTACAAGAAATAGCAAAGCAAATTATTTAGATTAGAAAGGAAGTGAGAACTATGAGTGACCAACAAAAATTTGATTATTTACTAGGAAAATTTACCAGAAAAGCAGCAACTTTTGTAGGAACAATATTATTTTTTGGAACAATCGAATTAATATGTTTAGCACATATATTTTTAAGATAGAAAGGAGGTGAAAAAGATATGGAATATTTTATATTACTTGCAATTATAGGCATTTTAATAGCTTACATAGTTATAAGAGAAACAATAGTGCAAGAACAGATAAAAGAACTAGAAGAAAATAATTTAAATGCAGAATTAAGAGCAGTAACACATTTTAGAAAAATAAATGAAGTTGAGGACTTAATAAAAGAAGAACAAAGAAAAACATTATATGAAAGAAACAACTTTAAGTTAGTAAGCAAAATAAAAGAAGTAATTACAAGCGACCAAACTAGATAATTACTTCTTAAAATAAAAAAATTTCATAAATGAACCTAAAACTATTTTAGCATAGTTTGGGTAGAAAATCAAGGGAGGAATAGAAATGGCTAATGATAATAAAAACTATGTTGTTTTAGATATAAAAAATTACAATGAATTGCTAAAAAATAATGAAATTATACGTAGAATTGAAGAGATTTACTATAAATATACATATTTAGCGGATAATAATTTAAGTTTATTATCTTACGATGGAGAACGTGAAATACAAAATTATTTATTTGCAGTAGATGAAAGAATAAGACAACATGTTAATCATTTAATAGCAGAAGCAAATAAAGAGGAGGATACTACAAATGATAAGTAATGATTTAGATGATAAATATCATGAACTAGAGGAAGCAATATCTACACTAGAAATGCAGATAAAAGAAAGTAAAGATAAAGAAGTAGTAAGTATATTAGAAGATTGTAAGAATCGTTTAGAAGAAGAATTTGACGAAATAAAAGATGATGTTGAGTCTTTGTGGAAAAGGGAAAATAAAGAACAAGAAAATGAATATATAAGGAGTGTAATTTAATATGTTAAAAGATTATAACGATTTAAGAAAAGTTGATGTTAGTAAATGGGTTGAAAAAAGAGATAATGCAGACTATTTGAATTGGGCAAAAGTTGTTGATTTGTTGCATGAAAATGGAGCAGAAAAAGTATATTTTGAGCCAGTTATAAATTCAGAAACAGGAAGTAGTTTATATATGACGGATCAAGTATTTACAGATAGCAAAGGAAATTCAAATAGAGTATATGAAACAGCAGTAAAAATAGTAATAGATGATATGACATTTGTACAAAGAGGTCCGGTCATGAATGGAAGCAATCCGGTTAAAGATAATAGTATGAGTCAACAAAGATTATGGAATTGCCAAACTAGACTATTTGTAAAAGGTGTAGCAATCAGAACAGGCCTAGGTTTTGATTTATGGTTAAAAGATGAATTGAAGAGTGATAAAGACAATTGGGAAGATGACTTATCAAAGCATGACATATTTAAAATTAAAGAAAGAGTACAAGAACTATATACAAAAATACATAAATCAGGTTTATCTGCAAAAGACATAGCAGATAAATTACATAAAACAGAAGATGAAGTAAAAGCAATTTTTAGCTATTTTGATACTTTAAGTAATTTTGAGAAAGATTTAAGTAACATTGATACAAAGTCAAGATAGAAGTTACTACATAGGTGCTAGCGATACAAGTATGGTAGTCGGAAATTGGCAAACTAAAACCTTTGAAAAATGGTGGCTTGAGAAATTAGGATTGAATAAAAATAACTTGTCCACAGAAGCAATTAAAGCAGGCAATAATTATGAACATAAAATATTAGATGCATTAGAAATTGAAGGATTAGAGAAAGATAAACAAATAATTATTGAGAGATTAAGAGTCAATTTAGATGGAAATACAGATACTTGTATCTATGAAGTAAAAACACATAATGCTAATAAAGAATTTAAAGTATCAAAGCAATATTGGAGACAAGCACAAGTAGAAATGTATGCAAGTAATATTCATAAATTATTTATTGTAGCTTATGGCTTAATAGAGAATGATTATATTAATTATTTTAATGAGATAGATAAAGACAGAATTGAAAAAATAGAAGTGAAATACGATAAGAACTTTATTAAAAAAGAATATTTACCTAAATTACAAATCTTAAGTGACTGTCTGAAAGAAGGTGTTTTCCCTGCAAACTACAGGAAATATAACTGACATTAATATAGATTTTGAAACTAATAAGACAAAATTAATTTTAATGTTAGATACAAAACAATTAGAAGTATTAGAACAGTTAAAAAAGTGTGGAAAATTAAATGTAGAAATAAAGAAGTATAGACAGAAACGTAGTTTAGATGCTAATAGATATTTTTGGAAACTATTAACAGAATATGCAGAAGAAAAAGAAATAGATGCAATAGAAGAATATAAAGAAAGAGTTAAAAGATTAGGGATATTTAGAGTATCAAGAATAGAAACAAAAGATTTAGAGACATTTAAAAAGAGTTGGGAAAATTGGGGAACAGCGTGGTTTTGTGAAGTATATGATACAGAATATTTAGGAGATATAGAATTTAAAATACTCCATTTATATTATGGATCAAGTTCGTTCAATTCAAAACAAATGAGCAGACTAGTAAATGATTTGGTAGAAGACTGTAAAGAAATAGGAATAGAAACAAAACCTCAAGCAGAAATAGATAGTCTATTAAAAGAGTGGCACTAATTAGTGACGAAAATTAAGGAGAAAAGGTACTCTTTTGATTAGTGCCACGAAGGATCCCCCACAAGGAGAGATAAATGAGCAAAAGAAGTAGAGCTTGTGAAATACCTAAAAAGGTAAAAGAAAAAGTATGGAAAAGAGATAATGAGCATTGCATAATTTGTGGAAAATGGGTTCCACTAAGTTGTGCAAATGCACATTATATAAAACGAAGTCAAGGAGGACTTGGCATAGAACAAAACATAGTTACAATGTGTCCAGAATGTCATTATCAAGAAGATTTTGGACAAGATACACAATTATACGAAGATAAGATAAAAACTTATTTAAAACGAAAATATAAAGATTGGAAAATAGAAAATTTAATTTTTAAGAAATATTAGGAGGAAATTAAAATGAATTTAAAAAATTTATTAATACCAAAATATGATGTGCATCTTGTGATGAATGAAGGAGAATTAAAAACAAAAATAGAAGGAAATATGCCTAGTGTATTAACTGCATTATTTCATTTTATTGAAAGTTTAAAAGAATCTGGAATAGAAGAAAAGCTTATAAGATATGCAGTAGAACAAGGTTTTGAAGAAAAGAAAGAAGTAACCGATGAAGAACTTAATAAAAAAGTTAATGAATTGTTTAGGAAAATATTTGATAGAAAATAAAAAATTATTTATAAATGGAGGATAAGAAAATGGAATTTATAGAAATTTTAAAGAAGGAAGCAAAGAAGTATACAAGAATGTGTGATTTATTAGATGAACATTATGGAGAAGACGGATATAAGGATATTGAATTTGTAGAAACATTAAGCACAGATGAGCACAGGTGGTACATATTAGAGGAAAATGTATATAAAGCAAAAGTAGATGATAAGGATTATTATTTCGGAGTTTGGGAAGTAGGAAGTCTTAAAAGTGAAGGTATGACAGCAGATGATACATTTTTCGATATGGAAGTATTTGAAGTAGAAAAAATAACAAGAGAAACATTTAGAAGAAAAGAATAGATTTAACAACGGGGAGCAGACATAAACAACTGCTCCTTTAATACTACAAAAGGAGGAAGCAAATGGACAAGAATAGCTTTCTAATATACATAGATTATCAAGAACAATTTGAATTATTAACTGATGAACAAGCAGGAAAGTTAATAAAAGCAATAATTGAATATGAAAAAACAGGCAAGATTTTAGAACTAGATGGAATGACAAAAATGGCTTTCTCTTTTATTAAGACACAACTTGATAGGGATAGAGAAAAGTGGCAAGAAGAAAAACAAAAGAGAAGCGAAGCTGGAAAAAGAGGAATGACAAAGAGATGGGGAAAGAATAAGCAAGATAACAATGTTACAGATGTTATAACAGAAGATAACAAAGATAAGAGTGTTAAAAATGAAATAACAAATATAACTGATAATGTAGATGTAGATGAAGATGTAAATGTAGAAGTAGATGTTAATAAAAAAGAAAAGAAAAAAAGAAAAATATTCAAAAAACCAACTGTTAAAGAAATACAAGAATATTGTAATGAAAGACATAATTCTATTAATGCACAATATTTCTTCGACTATTACGAAAGTAACGGTTGGAAAGTTGGCAAAAATGCAATGAAAGATTGGCAAGCAACAATAAGAAATTGGGAGCGAAGGAATAAATCAAATCAAACGGCAGAGGAGGAGTTCTTAAATGAATAAAAACGAGTTTATGGAAGGAATACGAATATTACAACGTAACTACAATCAAATTTTGGATAAGGAAAAATTAAGATTATTCTATGAAAATTTAAAAGACATGAGCAAAGAAGTATTCCTAGCAAATGTAAATAAACAGATAAAGACAAATTCATTTATGCCAAACATTGCACAATTAAGAGGAGAAAGTAGTAAAGAGTTAGCGAACTTTGAACAAAGAAGCTACAGCAATATAGATTTTGAAAATTTATATGCAAATAATAAGGAGTGATTATTAGTGAAAGAAATGGAATATACCTCCAAACAAGTAAGAATATTATTAGATAAAGGCAATTATAAAGGAATTAATTATTATATTTTAAATTTAGGTTATTATCCGACAGCATATATAGAAATACCAAAAGGTTCAAAATATTATGAAAAAGAGATGGAAGATATAGATTTAGATGTACATGGTGGAATAACTTACGCAGATGACCATTTGTATGTATCTGAAAATAAAAGACTAGAAGGTTGGTTTGCTGGTTGGGATTATGCTCACTATGGAGATTATGGAGGATATGAAGAAATGTTGCCAGAGAGATTTAGAGTTGGTGGTAAAAAATGGACAACTTCTGAAATATTAGAAGAAGTGAAACATGCAATAGATATGTTAGAGGAGTGATAACAAATGAAGATAACACAAATAACAAGGCAATTAAGCTTTGAAGATATAAAGCCTAAAAAGAAAATACGATATATGCAGATACTAGATAGATTAGTTTATGGAAATAAGACAGCCAAAGAAATAGCTGTAGAATTGTTTGATTTAGGCTTTACAAATACAAGTGAAAGAAATACGACAGCACCTAGGCTTACAGAATTAGAAAAGATGGGATATGTGGAAGAAACAGCAAAGAAAACTTGTGAATACACAGGTAAAGCAGTAACTGTTTATAAGATAACTCAGAAAGGTTATGAAGCATTTAATTATAATCACATTCCAAGAATAGATTAGGAGGAAAAAGTTATGAGATTTAAAGTTGGAGATAGAGTTAAGTATGTAAAGAAAATTATTCATCATAATGTAGTAACAGGAGGAATATTTACGATAACGCATATTGATGAAAATAATCAATCTTTTCAGTATTTAGCAGAAAGTAAAAAAGGAAACAAGCAATGGTTTAAAGAAGAAGAGCTACAAAAAGTAGAATATACATTCGAAGATTTTAAAAAAAGTCCGATTGGAACAAAGATTGTTTTTGAAAAACTTAAATATGAACCATTGATAAGAACTTCAGAAAAAAAATTTGAAAATGAATGTTATAGATTTTATATAAGAGATCTTGAAAATCTATGTACAAGGGATTTTGGAAAAATAATAAAAATAGAAGAGCCAGAATATCAAGCGGTATATGAAAGTAAGCCTGAAATACTAGACGAAGTAGAAAAGAGATATTTAAGTAATGTAATTAGACCTTTTAGGGATAAAGTAACGAACATTAAGAAAAGTACAAACGGTAAAAGAGAATATATAACCGTAAACATGGTAAATGATTTAGGTATAAGTTTTCCTGGATTTGAGATAGGAAAAATGTACAAAGGGATGGAACGAGGTGAATTATATACTTTAGAAGAATTGAGGCTATAGAAGATGAAACAAATAGATAAAAAATATATTTGCTATTACTGCCTAGGGTGTAATGCAGAAGAACAAGAAAACTTTACACCTAGGCAGAGATGCAAAGGATTTGTACCAGGAATAAAAGATTGGCAAACTAAATGGAGAGAGGAGCTAAAGAAAAATGGCAATAAACAGTAGAGCTAAAGGAGCAAAAGGAGAAAGAGAGTTAGCAAACAAGTTAAAAGAGTATGGGTATAAATGCAGACGAGGACAGCAATTTAGTGGATTAGAAGGAGAAGATGTAGTTGGTTTAGATTACATACATATAGAGTGTAAAAGAGTTGAAAAATTAAATATAGATGAAGCATTAAAACAATCTAAAAGAGATGCAAAAGATAATCAAATTCCAGCAGTATTCCACAGAAAGAATGGAGAAAAGTGGAAAGTTACAATGGATTTAGATGATTGGATTCAACTTTATAACGAATATTATTCAAGTATGAAATTAAACGAAAGAGAGGAGATAAATAAAGAATGAGTGAAGCTGATAAGATGTTTGAAGAATTAGGATACAAGAAAACATTTAATAATTATTATGAACATGATTTTGGAACAACAATAGAATTTGAAAACAAGTATAAAGAAATAAACATTAGAGGACCAATAGATATACAAGAACTAAAAGCAATAAATAAGAAATGTGAGGAATTAGGATGGATATAGAAGAGAATATAAAGATATTAGAAAATCTAAAAAAATACTTAAATTTATTAATATATGAAGGAACACATAAAATTATTTACAATGATCTAGGATGGGATGAGAAAACTATTGATTGTATTAATGCAATAGACCACATATTAGCAGAAAGAGAAGAAGATAAAAAGAAAATAGAAGAATTAGAGAAGAAAAATAGAATATATGCACTTGAAGGAAGCAAAATAGCATTAGAACTACATATAAAAGATAATTACATACCAAAACAAAAAGTAAAAGAAGTTATAAAAAAGATAAAAGAAATACTAGATATTGCTGAAGAACAAATTGAATCAAAAATTATTATTGCAGATAGTGACAGTTTGAATTTTGGTAGAAAACAAGCACATGGAAAAGACATAGAATTAATAGAAAGATTATTGGAGGATAAATAATATGGAATATATAACTTTTAAACAATTCATATATACTATAAATATTAGAGATTGCTATACAAATAAAAATAATAGGGAAACTTTAGATAATTCAATTATAAGAATTAATTGGAGTAAAAAAGGTGATAATAAAAAAGATTTTTATTTAGATATAGGTTGGTATGATTATTATAATAAAGATTCTGTATGGGAAATATTAGAAAGTTATTTATCAAAACAAATATTAGATAGTGTTGTAACAGATTTTAGATTTAGTGAAGAATTTAATTGTATTGAATTATGGTTACAATTACAGCCTTTAGAATCATTACAAGAATATCAAAATTAATAAGGAGAAGTAATATGGACATATTTATATATATTTTTTTAGGAACATTATTAGCAACAATGATATTACTAATAGGAAGTGGATTTTATTTAATGTTTAAAATAATAAAAGAGGAATTTAAGGAGGAAAAATAAAAATGTATCAAAAATGGTTTAAAAAGTTTTAAAAAGTTTGAAAAAGTAGAGGAGGAGAAAATGGAACATATAACATTAAAAGAAATGTTTGATATTTTAATAGATTGTATTTTAAACAATAAAGAACAGCCTTTTTTCTATTATAAAAGGGAAAATGAATATGTATTAATACAAGAAGTAGATTTAATGGATTCTAGGTTTAGAACAGTTGATGATGATTTTTCTGAATATAAATGGGAATTAGAAGAAAGCAATATTTATGTAGAGAATGAAAAATAAGAGGAAGTGAAATAATGAATAAGAGAAATATAAAATTAGGAGATGCATTATATTGGAATACAACTGGTGCTTATAATACTAATATATCATTGCAATGTGAAGTGATTGATATTGGAGAAATATGGATATGGGTACATGTAAATGGTTGTTTAGCATATAATAATTTAGTTCCTGAAAATTTAAGTAAAGAACCTTTATATAAGGTAACAAATAAGAAGAAGGTGAGTAGATGACTAAAGAGCAAGAAGAGATAATTCAAAGAGTAAAT
>OIXR01000143.1_pt1 | contig 71657 bp, 72 predicted proteins | sample 1587831 | NCBI WGS metagenome assembly OIXR01 (sample SAMN03283263) | human gut metagenome | biome: human-associated habitat; material: feces | host: Homo sapiens | place: USA | collected 2013
ATTTTTTAGGGCTTATGTTTTAAAAATTTTGGGACATTTTCAAAAATCATTGACACAATTATTTTTCATAACCTGGCTTTCCTAATAAAGTAAACATATTCTTTTTATATGCTTCTACTCCTGGTTGATTAAATGGGTTTACTCCTAATATTTTTCCAGACATAGCACAAGCTAATTCGAAGAAATATATTAATTGTCCTAAATTTTCTTCATTTAATTTTTCTATTGTTATTAAAATGTTTGGAACATCTCCATCTACATGTGCTGCAATTGTTGCTTCCATTGCTTTTTTATTTACATAGTCTAAAGTTTTTCCAACAAGATAATTTAATCCATCTAAATTATCTTCATCTGTTTCTATTTTTATGTCTGTTTTTGATTTTTCTACATTTAATACTGTTTCGAATAGATTACGTCTACCTTCTTGTATATATTGTCCCATAGAATGTAAGTCTGTTGTAAATTCTACACCAGCTGGAAAAATTCCTTTTAGTTCTTTTCCTTCACTTTCACCATATAATTGTTTCCACCATTCTATAAAGTAATGTAATTTTGGCTCATAGTCTACTAATAGTTCTATATCTTTTTTGTTTTCATATAAAATATTTCTTGCAACAGCATATTTGTAGCAATCGTTATATTTTAAATTTTCCTCTGCATATTTATTTTGAGCTGATAATGCTCCTTGCATTAACTTATTTATATCTATTCCCGCTACTGCTATTGGAAGTAAACCAACTGCTGTTAGAACAGAGTATCTACCACCTACATTATCTGGAATAACAAACTCTTCATATCCTTCTTTATCTGCAAGTTGTTTTAATGCTCCTTTCTTCTTATCGGTTGTAACATAAATTCTACTTCTTGCTTCATCTATTCCATATTTATTTTCTAAAAATTCTCTAAATATTCTAAATGCAATTGCAGGCTCTGTAGTAGTTCCTGACTTAGATATAACATTTATAGATAAATCTTTATCTCCTATAAATTCTATAATATCATTTATATAATCTGGGTTTAAATTATTTCCTACAAATATTACTTTTGGATATTTTAGTTCTTCTTCTGGAATTGCATTTGCAAAATTGCTATTCATGGCTTCTATTACTGCTCTTGCTCCTAAATATGAACCTCCTATTCCTATTACAAGGAAAATATCTGAATCTCTTTGTACTTTTTTAGCTACTTTTTCTATTCTTTTAAATTCCTTTTTGTCATAATCTGTTGGAAGTTTAAGCCAACCTAAAAACTCTTTTTCATTATCTGCTTTTTTATATAGCTCTTTGTGTATATCTGCTACTTTTTTTGAATATTTTAATATCTCTTCTTCTTCAATTTTTGTGTTCTTTAAGTCTATTTTTAAATCTTTCATATAGCAATACCTCTTTTCTTTTTTATATGGTTTTATTTTATATCATTATATTATTTTATGCAAGAATATTGTTTTCGTTTTTTACAATAAAAAACTCCTGTAAGATATAATAATCCATATTATATCTTAAAAGGAGTTTTTATTTTATCTTACTACCCATTTTATTAAATCTAAATTTGCTGTATCTAACATCATATTTGTTTGTGGCATAACTCTAAACGTATAACCATAATTTCCACCTGTTTTTAATTCTATTTTTGCTGAGTATTTATATGTTCTTGTTTCATCGTTTCCTTCTATTAAATTCATTGGAACTGTTTGTATTTGCTCCATTATTCCGTTTTCTAATATTTTACCATAATATACTTCTGCTCTAATAGAATTACAATCTATATTTTCAGGTAAGTTTACAATACAATGTACTTCTATTTGGTTTCCTGCATCTATTGTTATATTATCTAAATTATTACTTTGTGTAATTGTTATATCTTTCCAACTTGCATACATATTTTTCTTCCAGTTTGTAAAATTAATTACTTCATCTAAATTTTGATAATAATTTTTAGATAAATTTGCAAGTTGCATATAGTAATCGTTTGTATAATCTATTACCATTCTTGAAGTTGAATATCTTCCACCTGTTGAAATTATTGAATTTTTGAACATTTCCATCCAAGCTTCTGAAACTCCATTTTCTTGTTTTCCTTCATAATATAATGGAATAATTTTATTTTCTAATGTATTATATAAGCTTTCGCTATCTGATATATCTTGTTCTTCATAAGATTGGTATTCTGTATTATCTCCAATTGTCCAACCATTCTTTTGGTTATAACCTTCTGCCCACCAACCATCTAATACACTAAAATTAATAACACCGTTTACAGAAGCTTTTTGTCCACTTGTTCCAGAAGCTTCCATAGGTCTTCTTGGGTTGTTAAGCCACACATCTACACCACTTATTAAATACCTAGACATTGCTATATTATAATTTTCTAATAAGAATATTTTTCCTTTAAATTGAGGTTTCATCGAAATTTCGTGAATATATCTTATTAAATCTTGTCCTTCTTTATCTGCAGGGTGTGCTTTACCAGCAAAAATTAATTGAACTGGTCTTTCTGGATCATTTAGTAATTGTGTTAATCTTTCTAAGTCTCTGAATATTAAAGTAGCTCTTTTATATGTTGCAAATCTTCTTGCAAATCCAATTGTTAACGCATTTGGATTTAATTTAGAAACTATTTCATTTATTTCTTCATAATTACAACCACTAGATTTTAATCTTGTTGTTATATTATTTTTTACTAATGCAAATAATTTTTTCTTCCTATTTGTATGTGTATCCCATAATTCTTGGTTTGGAATATTTTTTATTTCTTCCCATGTTTCGTCATCTTGAATATTATCTTGCCAATATGGTTTCAAATGTTTATTAAATAATTCTTTCATTGATGGTGCTAGCCATGTACAAGTATGAATTCCATTTGTTACATAATCTATAGGAGATTCATCTGGTGCAATATTTTGCCATACATCTGCAAATAATCTTCTAGAAACAGCTCCATGTAATTTACTTACACCATTCTTTTTGCCAGCGATTCTTAAAGCTAACATTCCCATGTTAAATCCTTGTTCTAAACCTTGGCTACTTTTCATTCCTAACCTTAAAAAATCTTCACGAGAAATACCTAGTTTTGGCCAGAAATTAGAAAAATATTTGTCCATTAATTCCATTGGGAATATATCATTTCCTGCTGGAACAGGCGTATGTGTTGTAAATACAGTTTTTGCTGAACACATAGATTTTGCAACTTCAAATGATACTTGTTTTTCTTCCATTATGTCTTTTATTACTTCTAATGTTAAAAATGCTGAATGCCCTTCGTTCATATGGCATACTGCAGGGTTTAATCCTAAACGTTTTAATAATTTTATACCAGCTATACCCAAAACAATTTCTTGTCTTATTCTCATTTCTTGGTCTCCGCCATATAACCTTAAAGTAACGACTCTATCTTCTGCAATATTTTTGTCTATATCTGAATCCATTAAATATAGAGAAATTCTACCTACAACAATTTTCCATATTTTTAAATATAATTTTCTATCTGGAAAATCTACATCTATTATTAAGTCTTCACCATTTTCATCTTTTACTGGTAAAATAGGTAAATTATCTAAATCTATATTTGTATATTCTGTTTTTTGAGTACCATACCCATCTATTTTTTGATTAAAATATCCATTTTTATATAATAAACCTACAGCAACAAAAGGTAAACCTAAATCACTTGCAGATTTTAAATGATCTCCTGAAAGTATACCCAATCCTCCTGAATAAATTGGTATTATTTCGTCTATACCATATTCAGCAGAAAAATAAGCAATTAAATCGTTTGTATTATTTGGATAATTCTTAGAAAACCATGTTTCTGTTGTATTCATATATGAATTAAAATGTTGTACAACTTCATCATATTTAGCTAAAAATTCTTCATTTTTAGCAACATTTTCTAATCTTTCTTGAGAAACTAATTTTAAAAATTTAACTGGATTTTTTCCAACTGTTTCCCATAGGTCTGAATCAATTTCCTTAAATAGTCTTAAAAATTCTGAATTCCATGACCACCATAAATTATTTGCAATATCTAATAATTCTCCTATTCTTTTTGGTAATTGTGGATTTACCGTAATTTTATTAAATATATACATTAATATTTCCTCCTTAGTTATTTTCATGTTTTGTCTGTCGTAATTAACTTATTATATTATCTATTATAGTTCTATTTTTGTCAAATCCTTTTTTCATATTTATTTAAATTTTTGGCATTTTATGTAAATTATGTTAAAATACTATTATAAAGATTTAAGGCTAATATTTTTATCTAACTTTTGGCAGTAGAAAATACATATTTTGTAATTTCTACTGTCTTTTCTTTTTATATACATATCTACTAAAAATATCGTTTTTTACATTCCCCTAATATTTTTCCCTATTTTCTATTGAATTTATTTTTATTTTGATATAGTATATATATAATTATGTATAAACGCAAAAAGATGAACAATAAAGAGTGTTCCTAAAGTTCACAAAGGAGGAAAATAAATGCCAAAAGAAGCAGAAGAAAAGAAGCAAAACATAAAAAAAACACAAACACAAACAACAAAAAAAATAGCAAAAAAAGATAATACAACATCAAATAAAAATTCTAAAACAATTAAAAAAATAGTAAATTCTTTAGCACCAAAAAAGAAAGTTGGAAGTAAAAAAACTTCTTCAAAAAAAGAAGTTGTATCTTCTAAAAAAATTGCAAAACCTTTAACTAAAGAATCTATTAAAAGCACAGAAAATAAAGAAAAACAAAAAAATACTACTTTAAGTGGTGAAAATTTTTCTATAGCTGAATACTACGATTTGCCATATAGGTATAACCAAACAATAGTTAAATTACTTTACCAAACACCTACTACTCTATTTATTTATTGGGATATTTCAGACGAAGATAGAGAAAAACTAAAAGAAGATTATGGTGAAGACTTTTTCGAAAAAACAAAACCTGTACTTATAGTTCATAATGAAACAAAAGGTTATAGTTTTGAAGTAGAAATTAACGATTTTGCTAATTGTTGGTATTTAAATGTTAATGATAGTAAATGTAAATATAAAATAGAATTAGGAAGAAAACCTTTCGAGGTTATGTATAATGGTGAAGTAACTGAGGTTAAAACAACCCCTAAAATAACAAAAAGCTATATTCCTATAACTTCATCTAACGAAATAGAATCTCCTAATGACCATGTTCTTTTCGAAAAGAATCAAGAAATGGTATACTTTAAAAATATAAAAGATAATACTATAACATCTAAAAATATTGCTAGTCTTAATTTTATTAGTAGTATAGGAAGAGTATATAGAGTTAATGATTTTTATAAAAAGTTTTATAAAGATGAGAATTTAGATTATATTGATAATATAAAAAATCCATCATCAAATAGTTTAACATCTTCACAATTTAAATAGAATTTTTTAATATCACCTTTTAAGAAAAATTCTTATAGGTGATATTAATATTTATACGAAAAATATTAACTTAAAGGAGTACTAAAATGAACGAAAATGTAAAAGGATATGTAAGTTTTGTGTTACATGCACATCTACCTTTTATACATCACCCAGAAAGTGATGATTATTTAGAAGAACAATGGCTTTTCGAAGCAATATCTGAAACTTATATTCCCCTTCTTAGAAACTTTAAAAAATTAGTAGATGAGAAAGTAGAATTTAGAATAACTATGTCTATGACTCCACCTTTGCTTTGGATGTTAGATAATAAATTATTACAAAAAAAATATATTAATTATTTAAAAGAACATATCGAGCTTTGTGAGAAAGAAGTAAAAAGAACTACTTATGACTCAAGGTTAAATGATTTATCAAAATATTACCTAGATAGATATTCTAATGATTTATATCTATTTGAAGAAGTCTTTAATTGTAATTTAATAGAAGCTTTTAAACATTATCAAGATATAGGTGTTTTAGAAATAATCACTTGTGGTGCAACACATGGTTTCTTCCCTATTTTATTTGTTAATGAAAATACAGTAAGAGCGCAAATTGCAGTTGGAGTTCAAACATATAAAAAATATTTTGGAAGACAACCTAGAGGAATTTGGCTTCCTGAATGCGGATATGTTCCAGAAGCAGACAAATATCTAAAAGAATTTGGAATAGAATATGCTATAGTAGAATCACATGGTATATTATATGCAGATCCTACACCTGTATATGGCACATATGCCCCAATTGTTTCACCTGGTGGTTTGGTTGCATTTGGTCGTGACATGGAATCTTCAAGGCAAGTTTGGAGTTCTATAAATGGTTACCCTGGTGACTATAATTATAGAGAATTCTACAGAGATATTGGTTACGAAACAGATTATGACTATATAAAACCATATATTGCTCATGACGGTGTAAGAGTTAACACTGGTATAAAATATTATAGAATAACAGGAAAAACAGACCAAAAAGATTATTATAATCTTCAATGGGCTCAAGATTCTATATATAAACAAACTGGTCACTTTTTTGATAGTAGAGTAAAACAAATTAACGATATATCTAGTTATATGGACCACCCTCCTATTGTTTTATGTCCTTATGATGCAGAACTTTATGGTCATTGGTGGTATGAAGGTCCAGATTGGTTATATGTTTTATTTAAAAAAATCTATTATGATAATTGTAATTTTAAACTTATTACACCTGGTGAATATATAGATAAATACCCAAATATTCAGGTTGCTTCTCCTTGTAGATCTAGCTGGGGTGCAAATGGTTATAACGAAGTGTGGCTTAACCCTTTAAATGATTATGCTCATAGACATCTTCATAAAGCTGGTGATGAGATGGTAGAACTTGCTCATTTATTCCCTAATGAACAAGATGAATTAAGAAGATTTGCTCTAAACCAATGTGCAAGAGAGTTATTACTTGCTCAAAGTAGTGATTGGCTATTTATTATTACAAACCAAACAATGGTTGATTATGCAAAAAAAAGAATTAAAGACCATATTGGTAGGTTTAACAATTTATATTCACAAATAAAAAATGATAAGATAGATAAAACTTATTTAGAAGAAGTTTATAAAAAAGATAAAATTTTTGATGAAATTGATTATATGATTTATTATTAGAATACAAGTTTCAAATTATTTCTTCTTTCATATTATATGTATAATGATACTTTATTTAGTAGATAATATTACATATATGTGAAAGGAGATTTTTTTATGAAATCATTTTGTATAAAGACTAATAGCCAGAAAGTTGTGCAATATCTACTAAGTGCCCTTAATTTTCCTAACACATATGTATCTATAAGGAAGTTTAAAATATACGATAATATTATTATTCATTATACAGGTGAAGATATTTCTGGTTTTTATAATAACTTTGCAAACAGTATAGTTCACTTAATTATTGATTTATATGAAAAAAGATTATTACGTAATATTATAAAATCAAATTACTTTTATTTTTCCGAATCTGAGCAAAAATGTGTATTAAGTAAATGTTTAAATTTTTTAAATGATTCATCTAGTGTTGAACATAAAGTTAGAATTGAACATATATATATTTCTGCTCTTAAATATATTACAAATAACAAATCCATGATTTTAACTGGATTTATTAACTTTAGACTTTCAAATTATTTAAAAATTTTAGATTACATTGTAGATATTTCTGTAAATGAACTTGTTGTAGATAGAGAATATAAAGAATTTATTAATTTATTAAAGTCATACGTAAATTCTAATCCTTCTCATATAAACTTAGTTCATTTCTTTTATAAAAATAATGAATCTATATTACTTGATAGTAATTATAAAAAAATTCCATTTGAATCAGATTTGTCTAATTTAAATTATATTTCCGATGTATCTTTTTCCGAAAATGATATATCTCTTAATACTTTACTTAATCTTCTTCCACAAAAAATAATAATTCATCTTTCTAAAAATTCTGATGAATTTATAACAACTTTAACATCTATTTTTGAAAATAGAATAGAATTTGCAAAATGCTAAAAGGACAGTTTTATATTACTGTCCCCTTTCATATTATAAACTCATATTTATTCCCCTTGCTACAACATCTTTCATGTTCTCTACTAACGCATCTATTTCTTTTGGTGTTACTATAAAGTTAAAATCTTTTGGAATTAGAGCCTCTTTTATTTCTAAATAATTATCCTCTTCTTTTAATTTATTTAAATATTGGTTGGATTCTGCTTTTTCTTGTAATTTTTCTATAAAAATATCTAAACAGTCATTAACTACAACTGCTGTTTCTACAACTGTTGGTATTCCTAGTGCTATTACTGGAATTCCTAATGTTTTTACTGTTAATTCTTTTCTTGCATTATCAACCCCAGCACCTGGTACAATACCTGTATCTGCTAGCTGAATTGTACTACTTATTCTTTCCATACTTCTAGAAGCTAAACTGTCTATTACTATAACTAATTTGGGCTTTACATTTTCCACTATTCCTTTTAGTATTTCTGCTGTTTCTATACCTGTTGTTCCTAGAACTCCAGGAGAAATTGCACTTACTGGTCTTGTATTTTTATCTAGATACTGAGGTACATATTTTAAAAGATGTCTTGTAATATCTATTTCGTTTATTACTTTAGGACCTAAAGCATCTGGTGTAACATATATATTTCCTAATCCAACAACCAATATTTCTTCTTCTTTATTTACATATTCATCTATCATGTTTTTTAATTCTTTGCATAAAATTTCGCTTGCAGTTTGAATTTCATCCTCGCCCATATATTTCATGTTCTTCATATCTATAGTTACATAATTTCCTTTTACTTTTCCTAATGCTTTTTCTCCTTCTTCATTTAATACATTTACCCTTGTCACTTTTATATTTTTATTTATTTGTTTTTCTTCTACTTCTATTCCATCTAAATTATTTTCTATGTTATTTGCTTTTTTATACAAATCTGTTCTTTCGTCTGCTAAGTCTGTTCTAAAATCTAACATAAAAATAACCTTCCTTTCTCGTTTAAATTATGCTTTTAAAATATCGCTTAATTTATATTTTAAGAAAAAAAGATTATTTTATACTATTTTATTAACTTCTTTTAAATATTTTTTTAAGTTTACTCCATATTTTTTGCATAAAGCCTTCTTCTTTATACAAAACCAAACTCTTTTCTATTTGCTCTGGCATTAAATTATTAGTCTCTTCGCCTAAAACCACATAAGACTCTTTTTCATTTTTCCAATATATATTTAAGATTTCTTCTCTTTCCTCTGGTTCACACCAATAGTCTAAATTTAATACAGATAATAAAACTAATGTCTTTCTATGTAATTTCTGTTCCTCTAGTGGAACATTTGGATTAATTTTAACTTTATAACTTTTATCTCTTTTAGTTTTAAATATATTTATTACATCTTTAGGTATTTTATTTAAATATGTTATAGGTATATATTTTAATATTTCGTATACTTCAGAATATGCTTGTGCTAATTCAGTTTCCATAATTTATCTCCTATTTTTTATTTATATTTAATTCATCTTTTATAGTTTGATATCCTATTAGTTCTTCGTTTCTTTCTATTTTACTACCACTTTTTAATGATCTTTGTAATCTATTAAAAAATGCATTTGATGTTAAATTACCATTATTAGACATTTCTAATTTTATTTTTAAATATGAAAAAGAATCTATTATTTCTTCTTCTAAATTTTTGTCTTCTAATTCTATTTTTTGACTTTGTTCATTTATTTTTTGTAATAATTGTGTTGTTCTTTGCAATTCTATATTTCTTTCTAAGTCATTAATTGCATATTTAATTATGTCTAAAACTTGTTTTGCTACATCTAATTCTAGTTTCTCATATTTACAAAAAACTAAAACATTCTCTAATATATTATTGCAAGATGTTCTTTTTTCCATCTCTGTTAGTTCATTTAATTCAGTTTTTATATACTCTTTTAAATTATTTTTTATTTTATTTGTATCTTTTATAATATTTATAAAATTATCTAGCTCATCTGCATTTATCTTATTTATTCTTTCATAATTAAATCTTTTTTTAATTAATTCAAATGCACCATATTCTTTTTCTAAAATATTTTCATTTGGAATTTCTTTTTGTAATATAAATAATGGTAATATTGCATTCTTCCTATAATATATACTTTTTCTGTCTATATCTTGCAAAGCAAATTTATTTTTTTCATAAAATTCATTTAAATTAAATTCGCTATATTTTGCTCCACCATTATATATATTTTTTAAATATTTGTTTTTATCTCCTAATAAAAATTCTAAAAGCATTTTCTTATCTATTTTTAGCTTTTCTAGTACATACATTCTACTTCTTATTATACTATCTGATTCTGTATATGCTGTTTCTAATGTATAGTCTTTTTTTATATGAAACCCTATATTTTCGAATGGGTGCTTTTCTATATAATTATTTACAACTAGGTCTGTAAATATATCTGCATTTCCTTCTTCTAATATAGTATCTCTTTCTTCTCCTAAATTCATGTTGGAAAAACAATGTGCATATCCATGTAAAATATATCCTAATAATTTACTTTGGTTATGACTTCTTTTTTCTTGTATTGTTATAGTATTTGTTTTACTATCTACTTCCATATTATAGTTTTCTGGCAATTTGTTTATAATAATATTTGTCCTATTAAAAGTAATTTCTATAGCTTCTAGCTTACTATCTGGTACATTTATATATACATCTTTTATAAATTCTCTTGTCATTCTTTGTGCCAAATAAACAATTCTAAATAAATCTGGAGATACTTTATGCTCTAAGCTATTTATTATTTTATCCCTAGATTCTTTGTCTTTAAATTCTTTTAAAAATTCTAATTTTGCTTCATTATCTTTTTCTTCTATTTTAGTTTCTAACATAATAATCTTCTCCTATGTTTAGTCTATTTGTTTATTTGCAACTTCTTCATCTTCTTTGTATTCTATATTATTTTCTTGTAATTTCTTCTCTAATCTTTTGTTAAAAACATGTACATATCCAACTGCAGTTTCACTAATTTCATCTTTTAGTTCTGCTTTTACTTCTTCTTTTAACCTTGTTATTATTTCTTCATTTAACTCCATTTTACAACCCTCTTTTATACGACCTTTTATTACTTAGAACAATTATTACACAAGATTGTTTCTAACCCTACATTTAAGTCTATTTTTCCAATTTTATAATTGTAATCTAAATCTATTAGTTCTTTTATAATATTAGATATTTCTAAATCTGTAAAGCTTTTAGCCTGCATTTTATATTTATTTACTAAAAATATTTGGTTTGGCTTTAAGTTTAAAGATTTTGCTATGTCTAATTTATATTTTTCTGCTATTTTGACAAAATACAATTTTTTAAAATGATTATACAATGTTATTAATATTTTTTGAATAGGTTCTTTATTATAAAGTAAATTATTAAGTTCTTCTAATGCTAATTTTATTTGTTTTTTCCCTAAATAATCTGTTAAATTAAAAATTATAGCTTGTGTTTGCTTTGTACATAATAAGTCTATATCTTCTTTATTTATTGTTCCACCTTCGCCTGTATATTCTATTAACTTTCTTATTTCATTAATTAAATCTTGCATACTTTGTCCACATTGTTCTATTAAATATTGCAAAGTATTTTCTGTTACATTTACTTTGTATGCATTTGATATTGTTTTTAACCTTCTTATAATCTGGTTAGGTTTTTGATACACAAATTCGCATACAACGCCATTTTTTTCTAATGCTTTATATAATTTTTGCTTTTCTACATTTTCTTCTATAAATACTAAAACTACACTTTCATTTATATCTGATATATTATTTTCTATATATTCAGCTAAATTTGACTTTATCTTAGCAAGTTCCGGATTCTTCTTTTTTCCTTCTTTTTTTAGAATTCCAGAATTTTTTACAATTATTAATTTCTTTGGATATCCAAAAGCTGGAGTTTGTATATCAGATATTAAATTAGAAATATTTGTTTCGTCAATACTTATATAATTTATTCCATTTATACATTTCCCAAAGTTTTTCCTTATTTTTTTTACTATTGTATCTAGCAAAAATTTTTCTTCACCATGTAAAACATATATACTTTTTGAATTTCCTTTTCCCAAATCTTGTTCTAATTCTTCTATTAACACATCTATACCTTCTTTATAATTTTAATTGCCCATAACCTTATTTACAAGTAATATCTCGTAGTTATTCTACCGTTATTATGTTTTTATAATTTAAATTGTGATGAAAATTTAGATGAATGAGCATGGCAAATTGCTATTGCCATACTATCTGTTATATCATCTAATTTTGGTAATTTTTCTGTATTTAATATCATTTTTACCATTCTTTGCACTTGCATTTTATCTGCTCTACCATACCCTGTTACTGCTTGCTTTATCTGAAGTGGTGTGTATTCAAATATATCTAACTTATTTATTCTAGCAGTTATTAGTATTACACCTCTTGCTTGTGCAACATTAATAGCTGTTTTTGCATTGTTATTAAAAAACAATTCTTCTATAGACATTGCATCTGGTTTATATGTATTTATTATATTATTTAATTCGGTATTAATTTTTTCCAATCTTAATGGAAACGATTCTCCTGCTTCTGTTAATATTGCACCAGATGTTTCTAATTTAAATTTATTTCCTACATAATCTATTATACTATACCCGTGTTATGGCAAACCCTGGGTCGATTCCTAATATTCTCATTTTGCTTCCTCTTCTACTTTTGTATCTAATATTATTCTAAATATTTCTGCAACACTCCATGCTTGTGAAAATGCACCTTTTGGTAAATATGGTGGTTTAGAGTCGTATAATTCAGAAATACTTAGTATACAACCTTCTTTATACATCATCGCTTTAGTTGTTGCTTTTAAATTCTTTATAAAAATATCGTATTGCTTAGTTAACTCTTTTTTTACATTTCCTTCTTTTGTATTATTTATAACATTTTTATATGCATCATTATATATTCCAAATAGCCATGGCCAAGTAATTCCTTGGTGATAGCTTATATCTCTTCTATATGAATCTCCCTCATATGTTGCAATATATTGCTTGTCCTTTCTATTTAAAGTACGTAAACCATGTCTTGTATATAGCTCTGTTGTAACTGTTTTTAAGATTTCTTTTGCATTTTTTCCTGCTGGGTTCACAACTTGATAACTAAGCGCTAAACTAAACAATTGGTTTGGTCTTATCCTTTCATCTCCTATTACATCATATAAAGATTTTTTATTAGCATTATAAAATTTTCTATTAAATGATTTTTGAACTTTATCTGCTAAATTCCCGTATACTTCAGCTTCTTCAGTTTTTTCAAATTTATTTGATAGCTCTTCCATTATTTTTAAAGCATTATACCATAAGCTATTTATTTCTACTGTTTTCCCATTTCTAGGTGTTACTGCAAAATCTCCAATTTTTACATCCATCCATGTGTTTTGAGTATTTATTGTTCCAGAATGAATTAATCCATCTCTTTCCATATATATATTGTTATCATCAACATCTATGCCTGTAATATATGCTTCTATTATCTTTTTTAAACACACATAAAAATTATTTTTTATAAAGTCATAATCATTTGTATAGTTAATATATTTTTTTATGTTTTCAAAAAGCAATAAAGAAGCATCTGCACTATTATATAAAGGTCTATTGTCATATCCAGAATATCCATTTGGAACAAGGCCATATTTTATATCTCTTATAAATGTTAGTAATACTTCTCTTGCTATATTAAATCTTCTAGTCTTTAATAATAAGCCTTCAAATGATATTAGGCTATCTCTTCCCCAATCTAAAAACCATGGGTAGCCTGCAATTATTGTATGTAGCCCAAATGATGGTCTATACGCTATAAAACTGTCTGTAGTAATTATAAAATCTTCTATTAATTCTTTATCTTCTGTGTTTTCTGTTATTAGTTTTGTATCTTCTACTATTGCTTTTAATCTATTTTCTTCATTTTGTATAAGTTCTTCTACCCTTATTTCATCTATATTCTCTTCTAACGAAAATATAAATGAAACATTTTTTTCTTCGTTTGGCTCTATCTCTATTTCATATCTTCCTGGAATTGCATGATTTTCTATTGGATCAAAACCTCTTTTTTCTTCTTCCATATAAAACATATGATAAAATACATCATTGGTATGTTCTATATATTTTCCTTCAGAACATTTCATGTAAAACGGTGTTTGATTTTCATTTTTTATAATTAATTTTACTTTTGTTCCATTTATATTCTCTTTTAAATTAAAGTTTGTATCTTTATTAACCTGATGGAAATCTCTATAATTTATTATAGGTGCTAATGTTAGTTTGACTTTTTTATCTCCATTTTTTATTTTATATAATACACCTACAGTATTTCTTCCATATTGCATACTTATAGTTTTTTGTATTAGAACATCTTCTACTCTATAGTTATAAGTTGGAACATACTTCTTTTCAAATGATTCTATTCTTTTATACCCATCTGAAATATAATTGTCACATATATTAGTATATAAAGGATATTTATTTCCATTAATTTCTATAGATTCGTCTATTTTAGACAGCACTAAAAATCTTCTTGCTGGTGGTGTAAGTGCTGCAACTAATAGACCATGGTATTTTCTTGTATTTGCGCCTGTAACTGTAGAAGATGCAAAACCACCTATTCCATTAGATATTAACCATTCTCTTTGTATTAAATCTTTAAATTCTCCTTTGTTTGCTAATATTTTCATTTGTAAGCCTCCAATTATTATTTTCTCTTGTTTTGTTCAACCTTTTCTATAAATTTTTCTATAAATTCCTCTTCTTTATCTTTATTTTCATTTTGTAAAATTTCTCTATTTTTTAATTTTACTTCTTCTGTATTTCTCATATCTTCTATACGTTTACCATATTTAGATAGGAATTTACTCTTTCTTTCCTTCTTATTTACATTAGTTTTTGTTTTTCTTTTTGGTTTATTTTTTATCTTATTAAATTGTTTTTCATATTCTAATTTAGATTTTAAGAGCATATATTGTGGGTCTGACTGTTTATCTCTATATTTTAAATCGTCACAAATTAATTCTGATATAGCTCTTGCAACTAGATCTGGATTATGCCTTATAAAACCATTTTCTATGCACGCTAAATCTCTTTGTAATAATCTGACACCCATACTTTTTGACTTTGCTATATCTTGCACAACTAATTCTGAACCTTTTAAGTTATATCTTTTTATATATTCTGGTATAATCTCACCTGTATCATAAATGCAATAATCTATAACACCTTTACCTGTATGCTCCATAATAGCTTTTATATGATCAGATAATTTATAATTGTCTGTTTGACCTGGCTCTGTCATTATATTACTTACATATACCTTTATTGCTTTACTTTCTTTCATTGCTTTATACACGCCATTTACCAATAAATTAGGTATTACGTTTGTATATAAACTTCCTGGTCCTATTACAATGCAATCTGCTTCTTTTATTGCATTAACTACTTCTTGGGTTGCTCTACAATTTGGTGGTGATATAAATACTCTATTAATCTTTGTTATTTTATCATAAGATATTTTTTTTATTTGATCCTTTTCTTCTACTATCATTCCATTTTCTAACTCTGCACAAATTCTCATTTCATCATTAGTAATAGGTAAAACTTTCCCTATTATATTAAAAACTTCGTTTGAATTAGATATAGCTTCTGTAAAATCTTTAGATAAATTTTGTATTGTAGCAAAATATAAATCACTAAATGTCATATCTTTTAGTTCTTGGCTTTTAAATTTATAATTCATTAATTTGTTAGTAACTTCCTCATTTTGTGCTAATGCTATTACTGTATTTTTTATATCTTCTAATGGCATAGAGTTTATAGATTTATTTTTCATTTTTCCATATGCTGAAACTGTTGCCACAGCTGTTATATTATCTGTATATTTTTTTAAACCTCTTACAACCGTTTCTATTCCATTTCCAGAACCTATTACAACAATTTTTGGTCCTTCTGAATATACTTTTTTATTAAAAATTAATGAATTTATATTTATGTGATTTCTATTGTTTTTCACTCTAGAATCTGTAGATTCTATTAGCATTTCCATAGTTCTTTTTTGTAAAAATACAATTCCTATAACTATACAGGTAAAGCCTAATATAAATGAAAAAATTATTAATAATAATTGTAGTATTTCTAACTCTTCTTTTACAATAATAGTAGATATTCCATAACATGCAAATATTATTCCTACAAGAATAAGAAATATCCATCTTTTTATTCTTGCATTTGGTCTAAACCATTCTATAAAACCTTTCATTTTTTATACATCCTTTCAAGTCTTTTAGTCTTCTCCTATTACTTGTACTTCCAATTCTACTTTTTTTCCAAATTTTTCATATATCATTTGACTAATATATTTAGTTAAGTTTAGTACATCTTTTGCTTTTGCATCTCCTTTATTTACTACGAAACCTGCGTGTTTGGTAGACACTTCTGCTCCACCTATATTATATCCTTTTAATCCGCATTCATCTATTAATTTTGCTGTAATAAAATCTTCTCCCCTTTTAAATGTACTTCCAGCTGATGGATATTCTAATGGTTGGTGTTCCTTGCGCCATACACTATATTCGTCCATTTTAGATTTTATTTCTTTGTATATTCCTTTATTTAATCTTAATTTTGTAGATAAAATTATATATTCATTTGTGCTAAAAATACTATTTCTATATTCAAATTTTTGCTCTTCATTAGATAATATTTTTATATTTCCTTTTTTATCTATGCACTTGGTTTCTAAAACAATATTTTTCATTTCTCCACCATGTGCTCCTGCATTCATTCTAATTGCTCCACCAATAGAACCAGGAATACCAGCAGCAAATTCGAATCCTTCTATTTCTTCTATTAAAAGTTTTTGTGCCACATACCCGTTTTTTACGCCTGCACCAACTGTTACTATATATTCTTCATCTTTTTTTTCTAAATAAAATTCTTCTATGTCTACTCTTAGTACAATTCCTCTTATTCCACCATCTTTTACTAATAAATTACTTCCATTTCCTATAATAGTTAGTGGTATTTGGTTTTCATCTGAATACTCTAGTACTTTTTTAACATCATCTTCTTTTTTTACATTTACAAAAATATCTGCCATACCACCAATTTTAAAAGAAGTATGTTTTGACATTAATTCGTTTTCTAAAATACTTGTTTCTTCTGATACACACTTTTTTAATTCTTCTATATGATTTTCTATATTCAAATTATTTTCTCTCCTTTAAATAATTTATAACTGCTTCTATACTTGTTCTAGGCGTTGAAGCTCCTGCCATTACTCCTATTTTTGATATATTTTTAAAATCTTCATTATATAACTCTGTTAATTCTTCTATTTTTATAGCTCTTTTACAATTCTTTTGTGATATTTCGTATAATTTATTTGTGTTAGAGCTTTTCTTTCCACCTATAATAATCATATAATCTACTTTTTTAGAAATTTCTTCTGTTTCCTTTTGTCTTATTTCTGTTGCATTACATATTCCATTACATATTTTTATTTCGGTAGTTATATTTTCTTTTAAATATTTTTCTATTTCAAAAAATTTTTGTAAATTATATGTAGTTTGTGTTAAAACTGCTATTTTATCTTTTTTGTTTAGAGTTTCTATTCTACTTTTTAGTTCTTCTATATTTTGTATTATTTCCCCATTTTTACAAAAGCTAAAAGTTCCAACAACTTCTGCATGGTCTTTTTCTCCAATTACTATTATGTAATAATTTTCATTTGATAATTCTTCTGCTGTTTTATGTATTTTTAGGACTTTAGGACAAGTACAATCTATTAATTCTACATTATGTTCTTCTGCATAAGTATATACATCTTTTTTTACTCCATGTGCTCTTATTATTACTTTTTCTTTTGCTTCTTCTATGTTATTTATAACTATTAGCCCTTCATTTTTTAATTTATTTAATACTTGGCTATTATGCAATAAATCACCTAAACATTCTATTTTATCTACTTTTTGTAATTCTTCTTCTGCTTTTTCTACTGCTCGTGTAATTCCATTACAAAAACCAGCTGTTTTTCCTAATATTATTTCCATATATATCTCCTATTTTATTATATGTTTTGTCTGTTGCATTATATCACATATGTTACATTTCTGTAAAATTATTTTACGATTATACTTATGAAATATATATCACACTAAACTATTTATTATAAAATCATTTTCGCAAAAAAATTCTTTTTATTTTTGATATTATCTTTTTTATTATGTTTTCTTCTTCTACTTTTATAACTTGTGTTTCTTCTTTATTTTCTTTAACTCTTCCTTCTGGATTATTTTGTGTTTCCACTTTATTTATCTGCCTATTAGAAAAAATATTATTTAATTTTTCCTCATTTATTCTTCTTTCCTCTTCATCTTTTTTTATAAAATCTTCTTTTTCTTCTTGCGTTGCCCAATAAGTTCTATATATTAGTGCTAAAATGTTTTCAGTTTCTTTTGATATTTCTTGCTGTTCTAAAGAAAGATTTTCTTGTATGCGAAAATTATATTCTTTGTCCATGTTCTCTTCTAAAAATTTTCTGAATTTTAGTGGAATTTTATTAGTTAATTCTGTATCTGTGTGCAATAATACTTCATTTACTTCTTTAAAAGCTCTTTGATATCTTCTATCTACCATCGTCTATTTTTTCTCCTCTTTCATCTTTTGTACGCATATATTGTTTTATTTTGTTAAAAGCCTCTCTAGTTTTACTTCCTAAAGTTCTATTTGCAATCTTTGTAAATTCTTCACGCTTAAAAGTTGTTGCAAAGCCTTTTTTACTATTTTTACTATAAACTTTGTCATCTTTTACAGATTCCCATCTATTTAAATATATTTTCTTATCTTCGTCTGATTCCATAATTAAGTCTAAAAAGCTTTCTGCTTTTTCTTTTTCTGTAATGTCATGCTTTACAAATTCTTTAAACTTTTTTTCGTATTTTTCAGGTTCTTTTGTTAATTTAATTGATGTATCTATAATTGAAGCATATAAAAATACATTTTGCTTTATTATTTCTGGATCTAATGTGCCATTTGCCATTCTAAATTCTATGGTATCTTTATGTTTGTTACCTATATTAGTTAAGTTAAGACCAGCATATCTTCTTTCATCTAACTTTAGTTTACTAGCAACAGTTCTTAATTTTCCAAAATCTTTATAGGAAACTTTTAATGTTCCTTTTTCTATCTTTTTTAAGATTTTTTTACCTGTAGGTGCTGCCATTCCCTTTCTCCATATAGATGAAACTGCACTTATCCCATGAAAATTTTTATTTATAGCATTTCTACGAAGTGGATTATTTTCTGCATTACACATTTTATATATAAGCTCTTCTGCTTCTGCATAAATATGTAAAAAGTTTTGCATATTTTTAGTCTCTTCTTTTAAACACTTTGAGTCAAAATGTATATGTAATCCACATTTTTCGTCTGCTTCTACTTCCTTGCCTCTGCTAGGAAATTCTTTTATTTTTTTGCAAATGTCTGTTATGTCTTTCCATGTATTTTCGCTATCTTTTAAAATTGGAGAAACAAGTTCCGCTCCACCTTCTCCAACTAACATTTCCTCATATTTACTTGCCATATGCCATTTTTTGCTTTTTATAAACTTAGCACTTTCACCAGAATATAACCCATTTTTTGTTTTAACATTATTTGCTTCTATTTCTATTCCAAACTGCATATAATCTGGCAAATTTAATTTTTCGTATTTTTCCTTGTATTTCATAATTTCCTCTTTAGATATATTTTTCTAAATTATATCATTTTACTAATTTAATTGTAAAGATAAAAAAGCATACCTAAGATTTTCTACAAAATGTAAATTTTTAAAAAATCTAAAGCATGCCATAATTTCTGTACAATATAAAAAAGCGAACCTAAGATTTTCTAGCAAATGTAAATTTTAAGAAAATCTAAGTTTCGCTATAATTCTCTAGTACAGAAAGTTCTTCTAGTAGTAGAACTTTCCTACTATATAAAAAATCCCGACTAACCGGGATTTTTAGGACCGTCCCCCGATCCCTATCCGAATAATCCTCTTTTTTTAACTGGAGGTTGTTCATTCATTGTTTTAGCTAATTGTGTTAATAAATCTCTTTGTTCTTTTGTAAGTTTCTTTGGAGTTTGAACATTAACTGTAAAAATAAAGTCTCCTTGCCAATTTCCATTAATAGCTCTAAATCCTTTATTACGTATATTAAATTTCGTTCCTGTTTGTGTTCCTTCTGGTATTTTATATTTAATTTTTTCTCCGTCTACCATAGGAATCTCAAGTTCTGCTCCTAAAGTTGCTTGTGTTATTGTAATAGGTATATCACATAATACATTATTTTCTTTTCTAGTATAAATACTATGTCTTTTTAAATGTACTGTTACATATACATCTCCTTTTTCTCCACCTCTTTCACCAGGTTCGCCTTCATTTTTTAAGATTAATGTTTGATTATCATCAATTCCAGCAGGTATGTTTATAGTAACTTTTGCTTGTTTTCTTACTGTACCTTTTCCTCTACAATCTTGGCATGGCTCTTTTATTATTTTTCCTGTTCCGTGACATTCTGAACAAGTTCTAGTTGTTTGCATTTGACCTAATATTGTGTTTTGTACTTGTCTTATTTGACCTGTTCCATGGCAATTAGGACAAGTTACAGGGTTGGTTCCTGGTTTTGCACCATTACCATTACAAGTAGTACATTTTTCATTTCTATTTATAAAAAATTCCTTTTTGATTCCTGAATATGCTTCTTCAAAAGTTATTTCTATATCATGTCTTAAATCTCTGCCTCTTTTTGGACCATTATTAGTGCTTCTACCAGAAGAGCCACCAAATCCAGAGAAAAATGAACTAAATATATCTCCGAAATCTCCAAAACCACTAAAGCCATCAAATCCATTTGAGCTATATGAATAATATCCACCTTGCCCAGCTCCTTGGCCTCCAAAACCTTGTGGACCATTAAATCCAAATTGATCATACATTTTTCTTTTTTGTGGATCTGAAAGTGTTTCGTAAGCTTCGTTTACTTCTTTAAACTTTTCTTCAGCCTCTTTTTTATTATTTTGATTTGCATCTGGATGATATTTTTTTGCCATTCTTCTAAAAGCTTTTTTTAATTCATCATCTGTTGCATTTTTATTAACTCCTAAAACTTCATAATAATCTCTTTTTTCTGCCATTATATCCTCCAATTTAATTGCTATTTACAATAGCCTCTTTAAAAGCTTAATTATTGGAGGTTTTTAAACCTCCAATATTAATCATTATTTTTTATCATTATCATCTTCTACTTTGTAGTCTGCATCATATACATTTCCATTTTCGTCTGTTTTTGGACCTTCGTTTGTAGTGTCAGCTCCTGCTTCTGCATTTGCTCCTGCTGCTCCGTTTGGATTTGCATTTTTATATAATTTTTCTGTTATTTCATAGAATGCAGATGTTAATTTTTCTGTAGCATTCTTTATTGCTTCTGTATCTTTTCCTTCTAGTGTTTTCTTTAAGTTTTCAAGTTCTGCTTCTACTTTAGATTTTTCTTCATTACTAATTTTATCTCCAATATCTTTCATAGTTTTTTCTGTATTAAATATTAAGCTTTCTGCATTATTTCTAACTTCTATATCTTCTTTCATTTTTTTGTCTTCTGCAGCATGTGCTTCTGCATCTTTTACAGCTTTTTCTATATCTTCATCTGATAAATTTGTAGAAGCTGTAATAGCTACATTTTGTTCGTTTCCTGTTGCCATATCTTTTGCAGATACATGAACGATACCATTTGCATCTATGTCAAACGTAACTTCTATTTGTGGTACGCCTCTTGGTGCTGCTGGAATTCCTGTTAATTGGAATCTTCCTAATGTTTTATTTCCAGAAGCCATTTCTCTTTCACCTTGAAGAACATGTATTTCAACTGCTGTTTGACCATCTGCTGCTGTAGAGAACACTTGTGATTTCTTTGTTGGTATTGTTGTATTTCTATCTATTAATTTTGTAAATACTCCACCATATGTTTCTATACCTAATGATAAAGGAGTAACATCTAATAATACTAAGTCTTTAACATCTCCAGAAAGAACTCCACCTTGGATAGCTGCACCAACTGCAACACATTCATCTGGGTTAATTCCTTTGTCTGGTTCTTTTCCTGTTATTTTCTTAACAACTTCTTGTATTGCTGGAACTCTTGTAGAACCTCCAACTAATAATACTTTGTGTAATTCATTTACAGTAATTCCTGCATCTTTTAAAGCTTGTTCTACTGGTATTCTTGTAGCTTCTACTAAGTCATTAATTAATTCTTCAAATTTAGCTCTTGTTAATGTTACGTCTAAGTGTTTTGGACCTGTGCTATCTGCTGTGATGAATGGTAAATTAATTTGTGTTTGTTGCATTCCAGATAATTCTATTTTTGCTTTTTCTGCTGCTTCTTTTAATCTTTGCATAGCCATTCTGTCTGCACTTAAATCTATTCCATTAGATTTTTTGAATTCAGCTACTAAATAATCTATAATTCTTTGGTCAAAGTCATCTCCACCTAAATGTGTATTACCATTTGTAGATAAAACTTCGAATACTCCATCACCAATATCTAGAATAGAAACATCAAATGTTCCTCCACCTAAGTCATAAATCATTATTTTTTGGTCTTGGTCTTCTTTATCCATTCCATAAGCAAGTGATGCTGCTGTTGGTTCATTTATAATTCTTAAAACTTCTAATCCTGCTATTTTTCCTGCATCTTTTGTTGCTTGTCTTTGGCTATCGCTAAAATATGCTGGAACTGTTATAACAGCTTGTGTAACTTTTTGTCCTAAATAATTTTCTGCATCTGATTTTAATTTTTGTAATATCATTGCAGATATTTCTTGTGGTGAGAATTCATCTCCATCTATTTTTACTTTTTCTGCTGTTCCCATTTTTCTTTTTATTGAAATAACTGTATTTTCTGGGTTTGTAACAGCTTGACGTTTTGCTATTTGTCCTACTAATCTTTCCCCATTTTTAGAAAATGCTACAACAGATGGTGTAGTTCTATTTCCTTCTGCATTTGGTATTACTACTGGCTCTCCACCTTCCATAACTGCAACACATGAATTTGTTGTTCCTAAGTCAATTCCTATAATCTTTCCCATTTTTAAATTCCTCCTAAATATTTATATAAATTTTAAATTTAATAACTTTCATATATTATAATTTTCTTTTAAGCTTTTAATTATAATATTATTATTTTCTATAAATTCTTTTGTAACTTCTTTTTGCCATTCATCTTTTGTCATTTCTGCTAATTTCCTATTAGACAGTTTTTTATATCCTAATTCCTCACCTAACCAATCTGGTTTTTGGAAATTATTAGCTTGCTTTTCATCTTGAAATTCTACTTCTGCTGTAAGTAATCCTTCTAAATAATTATAGTATATATCTATTTCTACTTTTAAGTTATTTTCTATTGGTACTGTAATTCTAGTTTTTTCTATTATATTGCTAATTGGTTTTTTTATAAGTTTTTCGAATTCTTCTTTTGGTATATTATTTTCTATTTCATATTTTTTACCAATATTATAATCATTTGTGTATTCTATATCACCTTTAGTTTTAACTGTGTAAATATATTTGTGAGCATTTATAGGATACTTCTCTTTAACATCTCTTACTCTTATTAATGTTAATTTATCCCTATAAATAAAAGCTTGTTTTATATATACTACACTTTCTACTTTAAAGTCTTTTGGAATATATTTTACAGCATATTTTCTTTCAATTTCTTTATTCATAATTATTTCCTTTTTATATAAGTTTATAATCTCAGTTCGTTCGATTGCATAAGTCAACTGTAATTTCATTCACAAGGCTAACTTAGTTTGCTACTACAACCATAGAATGTCTTATAACTTTATCTCCTATTTTATAGCCTTTTCTGTAATCTTCTTTTATTTCTTTTTCTCCCAAATTTTCATCTATTACAGAACTTACAGCTTCGTGTAATTCTGGGTCAAATACTTTTCCTACAGACTCTATTTCTTCTACTCCATTTGCTTTTAGCAAGTCTTGTAATTGTTTATATACAAGCTCTATTCCTTGTTTGTAACTTGTATCTTTTGTTTCTGCTTGCACGGCTTTTTCTAAATTATCTAAAACTGGTAAAATACCTGTCATTACATCACCCATAATAGAGTTATATAATAAATCTCTTTCTTTAGAACTTCTTTTTTTGTAATTTTCAAATTCTGCTAATACTCTTTTATATCTATCCATTAGTTCATCATATTCTTGTTCTTTTTTTACTAATTCTTCCCTTTTTACCATTTCGTCTGCTTTTATTACTTCTGGTTCTTTTTTCTCTGCCAATTTACATACCCTCTTTCTTATTATTATCTTCGTTTAATTTTTTACTTATATATTTCATTACAGATATAACTTTTGCATAATCCATTCTTTTTGGGCCTATAATTCCTATTGTTCCTAATTCTTTATTTCCTATAGTATGTTTAAAAGTTATAATACTGAAATCTTTAAGATTACTGTTTTCGTTATCATCACCAATAAAAACATTAATATCTTCAGATTCGCCGGAGTTAAATATTTCTAACATTTCGTCTTTTGCATCTAGCAAATTGACAAAATTCTTTGCTACTTTCATACTTTTAAATTCTGGTAAATCGAAAGACCTTTTTGCACCTTCTAAGAATATATTTTTATTTTCTTCTTCTATAACTTTATTTATTTGCTTAATTATAGCATTCATAATTCCTATGCTATAGTGAACCTCAGAAAAAATATATTCTGCCATTGGCTTATCTATCTTTGACAAAGGCTTTCCTCTTAGTCTAGTATTAAATAGATTGTTTAAAGTATCTACTTGGCTTTCTGTAATATCTTCATCAAATTTTATAATTGTTTCTTTTACTAAACCTGTATCTGTTACGATAACTACCATTAACATCCTTCTACCCAAAGAAACAAATTTAATTTCTTCTATAGTTTGTTTATCTGTTTTTGGACCAATTGCAACAGTTGTATAATGCGTTATCTCTGATAATGTTGTTGTTGCAAGTTTAGTTAAATCTTCTATTTCGTTAACTTTATCTTGTAATTTGTTTTGAATATATTTTACTTCTTCTAGTGTTAAATTATCTTCCTTTAACAAAGTATTCACATAATACCTGTATCCTTCTGCAGATGGTACTCTTCCAGCAGATGTATGTGGTTTGTCTAAAAATCCTATATTTTCTAGCTGTGCCATTTCATTTCTTATTGTTGCACTGCTATAATCTAACCCATGGCTTTTAGTAATACTACCAGAACTAACTGGCTCTGCTGTGTTAATATATTCTTCTACAATAGCTTGTAAGACTTTCTTTTTTCTTTCGTCTAAATCTTTATTTTTCAATGCTTTTCACCTCTTTAGCACTCTTGATGTTTGATTGCTAAATTCTTTACATATATTATATTCATTTTTAGCAAATGTCAATACCTTTTGCTAAAAAACATTTGTGAATTTTTTGTGAACTCGCCAATTGTCTTCGGAATTCGTGGACGTTCCTTAAAATCCAGATTGTATTTTTCGTATAAGTAGAATAAATTTCCCCTAGCCTAGCTAGGAGTTTTCATAAAACAAAAAAGAATTCACATTTTTTATATGAATTCTTCCCATACTATATTTGCTAAGTCTAGCCCTTTTTTTGTAAGTTTTATGTTATCTAAATCTATTTCTACCAACCCTTCATTTGTAAGTTTATTCAGTTCATTTTTAAATAAATACAATGGATTATCTACATATTTTTGTTTAAATTCAGAAATGTTTATACCTTCTAAAGTTCTTAATCCTAGTAACATATATTCTTTTTTTGCATCTTCTATTGTTTGCCTTTCTTGTATTATTTTCGCTTCTGGATCTTTTAAGTACTCTTCTAGCTTATGTGTATTACAGTACCTTATGTTATTATAATATGAATGTGCAGAAGCTCCAAATCCTAAATAACTATGTTGCTTCCAACAATTATAGTTATGCTTAGATTTATAACCTTTTTTTGCAAAATTAGAAATTTCATAATGCTCATATCCATTTGCTTCTAAAGTTTCTTTAACTTCCCAATACATTTGCCTTTCTAGTTCGTCTGTAATTAAGTCTAGCTTACCTAAATTTACTAATACTTCTAATTTTGTGTCTTCTTCTAAAATTAATGAATATACAGAAATATGTTTAGGATTTAATTTTATAATTTCCATAAGACTATTTTGTACATCTTCTAAGGTTTGCTCTGGAAGTCCTATCATTAAGTCTACATTAATATTTCTGAATCCAACTTTTTTAGCTAAATTATATGTTTCTAGAAAGTCTTCATATTTATGTATTCTTCCTATTTCTTCTAATAATTCATTTTTTGTAGATTGCAATCCTATACTTAACCTATTTATTCCAGCATTTTTATATTCTTTAAGTTTATTTTCTGTAACTGTTCCTGGGTTTACTTCTATTGTTATCTCTGCATTTTTCTTAACTTTATAATTTTCTTTTATAGAATTTAAAATTTCTAATATGTATTTTTCGTTTATTACAGATGGAGTTCCTCCTCCAATATATATTGTATCTACATAATTTTTTATCTCTTTGCTTCTTAATTTTATTTCTTCTTTTAGTGTGTGCACATAATCTTTTTGTAAATCTAATTTATTAGGGTATGAACAAAAGTCACAATAATAACATTTTTTTACACAAAAAGGAATATGTACATATATGCCTATATTTTCCATTTTATAATTCCTTTGCTATATTTATTAATTTATTTAACCTATAATTAACTCCAGATTTTCCTATTGGATTTTTTAACAAATTTCCTAATTCTATTAAACTTGCATCTGGATTTTTAATTCTAAGTTCTGCTATTTCTTTTAATTCTTCTGGCAAATTTGTAAATTTCCTACTATTTTTTATTTTTCTAATTGCTTCTATTTGTCTGCTAGCAGCATTTACAGTTTTATTTAAATTTGCCACCTCACAATTTACCATTCTATTTACATTGTTTCTTGCTTCTTTTATTACTCTTATTTCTTCAAATTTTAGCATTGCATTACTAGCACCAATATACACTAATAATTTTGATATGTCTTCTCCTTCTTTTATATATAAAGATATACTACCGTTTCTGTTTAATATTTTAGGTACAATTTGATATTTTTCTAATAAATCTTTTACTAATAAAAGGTTTTCCAATTTACTAAAATTAATTTCTAAATGATATGTATTATTTGGTTCACTTATAAATCCAGCTCCTAAAAAAGCTCCTCTTAGCAATGCCTTTATATCTTTTTCTTCTATTTCTTCTAATTTATTAAAGGATATGTAATCTGAATTAAAATTACAATTTTTTATATTTTCTGTTTTGCTAAATGTTATTACATATAAATTTCCTTGCATCTCTATTTTATATTCTATATTCATATTATTTAATAATTTGCTAAACCTATTAATATTGTATTCATTTTCTGTAGAAAATTTTATTTTTCTTTCTATTTTAGTATTTTTAGTTATTAAATAACCTATTAATTCATAATAAACAGCTTGTTTATCTTTTAAATTATTTATTTTACTTAATTCTTCTTTTATTTCGGATGAAAATGACATCTTACACCTTCCTTATAACAATTATTCTATCGTTATTTTCTAAATCTTTTTTAGTTTTTACAACTTCATATTTCGTATCATTTTTTACAATATTTATTATTTCATCTTTTTGGTCATATCCAATTTCGAAAAATATTGTACCATTTTCATTTAAAAATTTGTATCCCTCTTCTATAATTTTTTTATAAAAATATAGACCATCGTTTCCACCATCTAAAGCTATTAATGGCTCCTTTTTTACTTCTTTATCCAAGTTGTTTATAACTTCTGTTTTTATATATGGAGGATTAGAAACTATAACGTCAAATTTTTCTTCTTTTATATTGCTAAATATATCTGATTTTAAAAAAGTAATATCTGCTTCATTATTTATTGCATTTTGCTTTGCAACTTTTAAAGCTTCCTCACTTATATCTATAGCATATATTTTAGAATTTTCTATGTATTTTTTTAGTGAAATAGCAATACATCCACTTCCTGTACATAAATCCAATATTTTCACTTTTTCGTTTTTATAATTTTGTATAATTTCTTCTACTAAAACTTCTGTATCACCTCTTGGAATTAATACATTTTCATTTACAAAAAAATTTAATTGCATAAACTCTTGTTTATTTGTTATATATTGGATTGGTACATATTCTTCTAGTTTGCTCATTTTACTATATATTTCTTCTAGTTTTAAACTATCTATTTCGTCTTCCCCATGAGCTATAATATATTCTTTATTCTTGTTTAATGCTGACGCTACTAACAATCTCATTTTTAATACTGGTTCTTCTATTTCTTTTTCTTTTAATCTTTTTACTCCCACTTTTATTAATTCATTTATTCTCATAATTATCCTTTCAAATATAAGCTTTTATATTACTATATTTTTTACACTTCAACATAGGGTTCATAATTTTTTACAATAAAAAAACTGCCCCGCTTTAGCCGTAAGAAGTTTAGAAATTTTAAGAGCCTACTTTCGTAGGTGGGTGTCTTGTTAAATGCTTATGGGCTTCTTGCTACTAGTAAAAGTGTAAGCTTGCACGCCACACTTAAAGACGGACTCCCGTTTAAAATTTGTTGGTTCTAAAATTCCTGTCTACACGCACTATGCAGGGAAGTTTTAAAGTTTATTTATTAATTTATTAGTATATTAACATATAATTTATTTTATTTCAATATCTATTTTATTCATTTTTTCTCTTTTTTTAAGTTTATCTTATTAATGCTTTCTTATTATTGCTTATTTTAATTTGTTCATATGTTTTTATTATTTGTAGTTTTTTTTATTTTATGATAAAATATTTATAGTTATGTGTAAATATTTAAAATTCAATGGTCCAGGCACAAAATAGTTTTTTATACATATACTTTTCATATAGTGATTTTATGGAGGTATAAGTATGTTATCTACTATTTCGTTAGCTGGATTTATTTCATTTTTAAGTTCTGCTGTTTTTGTTGTTGGATATATTCAAAGTTCTAACCTTTTTCCAGAACCTCTTTCACCATCCGAAGAATTATATTATTTAGATAAATTTAAATCTGGTGATAATAATGCCAGAAACATTTTAATAGAAAAAAATTTGCGACTAGTTGCTCATGTTGCAAAAAAATATTCTACATCTAATATAGAACAAGATGACCTAATTTCTATTGGTACTATTGGCTTAATAAAGGGTATTAATAGTTTTAAACATGATAAAGGGGTAAAACTTTCTACATATATTGCCAAATGTATAGATAATGAAATTCTAATGTTCTTGCGTTCTTCTAAAAAAATTCAGGCAGAAGTAAACTTAAGTGATCCTATTGGAAAAGATAAAGATGATAATGTTGTTACTTTGCAAGAAGTTTTAGAAGCAGATATTAGGAGTATAGAAGATGAAGTTGATTTAGATTTAAAAAGAGAACAACTTTATAATAATATTGGAAAAGTTTTAAAAGATAGAGAAAAAGATATTATAATAAGAAGGTTTGGCCTTAATGGTCGCAAACCAGAAACCCAAAATGAAATTGCAAAAGATTTAAAAATTTCTAGGTCTTACGTTTCTAGAATAGAAACTAAAGCTATAAAAAAATTAGAATCAAAATTAAAAAATCGTGCCTAAGCTTTTTTATATAAAATTTAAGATATAACATAATTTCCTATGCAAAAATAAAAGGACTAATTGTCCTTTTATTTTTTGTATATTAAAACTTATGTGTTATGTACTTAATAAATATTATTTTTTAAATCTTTAATGTATATAAAATATTTCTTTTTCCTCTTGGCAAGTAGTTTGCTCATTACAAAACTTATGTTTATATTTCTTCCTTTTGTTTAATGGAATAGGATTTTCTTCAATTTCCTCATTATCTGGATTAACATATCCAGATATGTATTCTGGTAAAATGTAACATGGGTGTTCTTTATTAATTTCTAAAGAATCAGAACCCCAAACTTGAACTTCATAATTCCTATTTAATACATTCTTTGGAATTGTTATTAATATTTTATAAGATGGAATGAGAAAATCTACAAAGCTAATATCTTCTTCATAACTCCCATGTGCAGTTTTTTCTAAGGAATTACTATATCCCGTTCCTTGTAATGAAGCATGCACACCTTCTTTAAATATGTTATCTTTAATAAGTCCTATTTCTTGGCTATTTTTAAAATGTTCATTACTATTTATTATGTGTTGATACAAAATTTTATTTTTATCTTCATAAAGTTCTTCTATCTTTTTACCATAATCTTTATTATATTTTCCATCTTCTCTTAAATATTCCCTTCCATTAGAAAGTATATCTATTATTTTAGTAGTACCTATGCTTCCTAAATCTCTTTTGCTTGTTTTTCTTAATGATTCAAACAAAAATCTATTTGGTATATTATATTTTCCTTCTCCAACTTCTTTTGGATTTCTTAATTTACTAATTAAATCTTTAGCTGTTTTTAAAGGTATATCTATTAAAAATTTATTTGAATCTTGTTTACTTTTTTCCTCTTCTAATTTTGTTTTTATACCTTCTAAATATTGTACATATAATTCTTCGCTATTAGATTTATCATATTCTATATATTTTAAGTCTAGACTAATTAAATCTTTCATAAAATCTGGATTTTTAGTTATATTTGCATTTTTAGTAATTACCATTTGTATTGCAACACTTTTTTTGTTCATTTTATTTAATTGACTTTTGGCTAATTCTGGATTTAATACTTGCTCTTCTAAGTCTAATTTTCTTTTTTCTGTTCGTAAATTAGACATTTCTTGATTTAACTCTTCTAGTCTTTTATTATTTGTAGAAACTTCTGTTAGCTCTTGTTTATATTTTCTTGAAAATGTTTTCATAAAAAATTCTACTATAGGGTTTCTTTTAGTGTAAATAGAAAGACTTCTATTTGTTTTATTTAAGTTTAATATTTCTTCCTTTATTTCTTGTATTTTAAGTTCTATTTGCTTTTTTTCTTGTTGTAGTCTTTCTACTTTTTGTATTATATTTACTAATTCGCCTTTAGTATTTTGTAATACTTCCTGCAACATAATAGTTCTCCTTGGCATTTTTTATAAATTATACCATTAATATTTTTATTGCGATATATTTTTACAAAAATTTCAAAAAAGTTTTATTCTTTATTCTTTATTAAGCATTTTTTCAAATACTTCATAAAATTCTTGGTTAGCTTTTTTTAAGTATACTGGCTTCATATTAGCATTAGTAAAGCAATGGCTTGTTGTTCCTTCTCCTAATAATTTCCCATTATTTTTATTTATTATTTCATATTTCATTTTTAATCTTATACCATCAAATTCTGCAATATCTACTTTTACAACTATTACATCTCCGAATTTAGCTGGATATTTATATTTATAATGTACTTCTAGAACAGGAATCATTATTCCATCTTCTTCTATCTTTTGGTACGGTAACCCAATATTTTCTAGCCAATATACTCTTGCTTCTTCCATATATCTTATATAATTTGAATGATGTACTACATTCATTCCATCTAGTTCATAATAATTTATTGCTCTTTCAAATTCCATTTTTTCCTCCAATTGTTTTTATAATAAATTCCATAACATTTCATTGCTTATTTCTTTAGAATTATATCCTAATATATCTAATAATTTATACGCAAATAACATAGCTGTTGCTGGACCTCTACTTGTTATAATGTTCCCATCTACTTCTACTAAGTTCTCTGTATAAGTTGCTTTTTTTAATAATTCCTCAAACCCTTTACCTGGGTATGATGTTATATTTTTACCTTCTTCGATATTAGCTTTAGATAAAACAATTGCTGGTGATGCACATATTGCTGCAATATACTTATCCTTTTCTACACTAAATTCTTTTAAGGTTTCTATTAAAAGCTTATTTTCTGCCAAATTATATGCTCCTGGTAGTCCTCCTGGTAATACTATCATGTCATACTCTTTTATCGAATTATCTATTACCTTATCTGATAAAATTTCTATGTTATGAGAACTTTTTATTGATCGACCATCAACACTTACAATGTCACACTTTACATTAGCTCTTCTTAAAACATCTACTACTGTAAGTGCTTCTATTTCTTCACTTCCATCTGCTATCATTACAGCTACACTCTTCATATTCTTACCTTCTTTCACTTTTTTATTAGTTTATCACATTTCTTATAGTTTTAACAATTTCTTTTTTGGTACAGTTACTATATATTATTCCGTTTATTTGTACATTTGGAGCAAATCCACACTTTTTAAAACAATTTTTTGTTTCTAATGTTATTTTACCGTCATTACTTGTATGTCCTTCTTTTACATTAAATGTATTTTCTATTTCTTTTATTATGTCTAAAGATCCTTTTTTTAAACAATTCGGTCCTTTACATACAACAACTACATTTTCTCCTTGTTTTTCCAATTTTATATTTTTCTTATATTTAATAAATATTGTAATTTCTCTTTCTGGAATATCTAAATAATTAGATATTTCTATAATGTCATTTTGGCTTATAAATCCATTGGTAGTTTGAAGTTCATCTAAAATAGGACTTAAACTTTCCTTTGACTTTTTATAAATTTCTATAATTTCTTTATTAGTCATATTTTTCATTTCCTTCCATATATATATGTTAAGAGGTGTATTATGAACTTTCTTTCTAATTACATAAAAGGTATTTTAATTGGTGCAGGTGCAATTATTCCTGGTATAAGTAGTGGTGTATTATGTGTTATTTTTGGCATATACGAAAAACTTTTAAATAGTATATTAAATTTTTTTAAAGATTGGAAACAAAATATAAAATTTCTTACCCCTTTTGCTTTTGGTGGTCTTACTGGAATAATTATCTTTAGCAATATTATTCTCTTTTTCTTCGAAAGATATCCAGAAATTACATCATTTACATTTATAGGTCTTATATTAGGCTGTATTCCTTCTATCTTTAAAATCTGCAATTCAAAAGAAAAATTCAGGTTACACTATATTATGTTTTTTATTGTATCATTTATTGTAGCACTTTTGTTAATTTTTTTAGAAAATTCTTTATCTAGCAATATTGGAATATATTATGGTGACAATTACAGTTTCGAATTTTTGTTACTAGCCGGTTTTTTAATGAGCATAGGTGTTGTAGTTCCTGGAATTAGCAGTACAGTTATTTTAATGTTGCTTGGGGTATATGAAACATATCTTTATGCAGTATCTATAATTAATATGAGAATACTATTTCCAATGGGAATAGGCTTACTTATTGGTGGCTTTTTATGTATGAAACTAATACGTTTCTTATTAAATAAATACCATTCACAAACATATTATTCTATATTAGGCTTTATACTGGGATCTATATTTATACTACTACCTAATATTGGTTTTAACACAGCAGGTCTACTATCTATTGCATTTTGCATTCTAGGTTTTCTAATCGGGATTAGGGGGCGGTCCTTAAAATTCCGGTTCCTTTAGTAATTTCGTACCATACACAAAAAACTTATAAAGGTATAAACCTCTATAAGTTTTTTACTAATTTTATCTTTCTTCTTTTCCTTCTGGCAATGCTTTTGTTTCTTGTTCCATCATTTTTAATACTCTTCTTCCTAGGAATGGAATTTTGCCAATTTTATGAACTACAAAATCTTTTAATTTTCCATGTTTACCAAGTAATTTATCATATTTTTGGCTTAAAACTTCTATCTCTTCTTGCTTTTTGTTTATGGTGCTTTCTAAAGTTTTCTTTTCTTCTTGATATTGTTCATATAATTCTTTTGCAGTCTCTGTTACTAGTTCTTCTACATATTCTTCTGAGTACATATTTTTACTTTTTTCTTCTACAGGCTTAATAAAATTCTTTTCATCTTCCATAGAATCTATTAATTTTTCTATAAATTTATTTGTTTTTTTATCTTTGTTATACTCTGCTAATACGTCTTTATATAATTCTTGTTTTTTTCCATATACTGTTATAGTAATCTCATTTTCGTAAGTAAATATATCTACTTCATTTTCTTCTTTATTAGAAACTGCTTCCATTCTAGTTAAATTTTCCGAATCTTTTTTAGGAAGTTTAACTCTTAAATAGGCATCTTCTCTTTTTCCACCACAAGCTATTGTTTTAACATTTTTCTCCCATAGCTTTTGTAATAACTCTTCTAGTTCTTTATCTCCCTCTGCAAAAGTATGTGCAAGTTTAGCTTGTTCTTCCTTTGGTAAAGTTAATATAAATTCTGGTTTTATATTATAGAATTCTCCTAAATTTCCTAATATTTTTTTGTTTAATAATCCTTCTAATGTAGTAAAATTCTCTTGTTCACTTAATGAATTATGAATTTTATCTGTTTCTATTAGTACTTCTTCTAAACTACTTATAGTATCTTCATCAAAAATTTCTTTTAACTCTTCTCCTCCTAGTAGTTCTTTTAGTTTGCTTCTATCACTTTTTCCTTTTCTTATTTCTTCTATTTGGGCTAATATCTTTTGCTTGTCTAATTTCATACTAATTCACCTTATCTTTAGTTTACTTTTTTCTTCTTAAAATCCATCCATTTTCTACTTTGATTGGTAATTTCATTTTTACTTTTTGATTTTTCACACCTGGATTTACTGTTTCTATTTCTTCGTTTGTTTCATAATCCCATAATTTATCTATTGTAAATTTTACTACATTTATTTCTCCTGGAATTATAATTTCCATTTCATCCCCTATAGATAATTTATTTTTAATTTCTATAGTAGCATTTTCAGTTGATGTTTCTACTACTTTTCCTCCAAATTCAAAATGTGGATTATATTGCTTTCCTTCATATTCTTGAAAATCTTTATTATTTCTGTCGTTAAAATAAAATGTTGTTAAGCCTCTAGTTTTTGTCTTTTCAAGTTCAGCCATATACTTAGCTGGATTATAATTTTTAGGATCTTTAGCATAATCATCTATAGCTGTTCTATATGTATTTATTACTGTAGCTAAATAATATTCTGTTTTTAATCTACCTTCTATTTTTAAGCTGTCTATTCCCATATCTACAATTTCTGGTATTTCATTTATTAAGCATAAGTCTTTAGATGAGAAAATGTATGTTCCTTTTTCATCTGTTTCGATAGGCATTAAATTACCTGGATTATTTACCTCCTCAGCATATAAATTGTATGCCCATCTACAACTTTGAGCACAATCACCTAAATTTGCACTTCTGCAAGCTAAAAAGTCACTTAAAAAACATCTTCCAGAATAGCCAAAACAAATTGCACCATGTGCAAACATCTCTGTTTCTAAGTCTTTTGGTTTATTTTGTATAATATATTTTATTTGTTCTTTATTTAATTCTCTTGCTAAAATTACTCTTTTAGCCCCATTTTTATACCAAAACTTGCTAGATTCTAAGCTTACAATATTAGCTTGTGTACTTATATGTATATCTACATTTGGTGCATACTCTTTAACTGTTTCTACTACTCCACCATCTGCAACAATTATGCCATCTGCTTTCATATCTTGTAACATTTCTGCTTGTTTTTTTATTTCTTCATAGTTTGTATCCCAAGCAAATATATTAAGTGCCACATGTACTCTTTTTCCTAAGCTATGTGCATATTCAATTGTTTTTGCTAATGCTAAATCATCCATTTCTGCTCTTGTTCTTAAAGATAGTGATGATGTACCACAATATACAGCATCTGCACCATATCTAAATGCTGTTTTGGCTTTTTCGTATGAGCCTGCTGGCGCTAATAATTCTGGTTTTTTCATTATATTTCCTCCTAATATTTTATCTTTTTATTCTAATTCAAAAAAGTCTTTTAATATACCTTTATTTACGTTGTTCGAAAAAACTTCTCTTATAACTAAGAACATTATTGGGCCTAATAATAAACCAATTACTCCAAATAATTTAAATCCCGTATACATTCCAATTAATGTAAATATTGGGTGCATTCCCATTTGTTTACTTACAACTTTTGGCTCTAAGAATTGTTTTATAACAGACCATGTTATCCATAACGCAAATACTGCAATTCCTGCTGACACATTACCTTGAATTAATAACAATATTGTCCAAGGTACCATAATAAATCCTGCACCAAACAATGGTAATAAGTCTACAAATCCTATTAGTATTGCCATTATTGCAACATATTCTATATTTAATCCACATAAATTAAATATAAATAGACCTATAGAAATTAAAATAAAACATAGTAATGATAGTTTGGCTTCTGCTTTTATGTAATTCCATATTATATTTAATGATTTTATAATTATATCATTTGCTTTTTCTAGCCATTTTTTAGGTATTTGCGCTTTTAACAGATTTTTTACATATCCCCTGTCATAGCACATAAATACTATTGCAAGTATTGTTATTACTGTATATGTAACAGCTCCTGGCACTTGTCCTGCAAAATTTATTATTCCTGTTGCAAAGCTGTATACAGCATTTTTTACAACTTCTAATATACTTCCTAAAGAATCTTGAATTGCTGAAATCCAATCTGCTGGAATAACAAATTCTCCATTTGTAAAATTATTTATAATGCCCATTCCCCAATTATATATTCCATCTATTGATGAGTTCAAATTACTTAACAATATCTTTGACTCTGATATAATTGCTGAAATTAAAACAGTAAGTAATGAACCTATTATTACAACTACTAATATTAAAGAAATAGTAGCAGATGTTTTTCTTTTTAATTTACATTTTTTCATAAAAAATTTTATTATTGGTTCTATCATTGTAGCAATTAAAAAAGCTATTATAAATGGTACATAAAATTTTGCTAATTTATATGCAAGAATTAATAAAACTATAGTAAATACTAATATTATTGTTTTAAAAAGTATTTTCGAATAATATTTTCTCTTTTCTTCGTTCATGTTATTTATTTCCTTCCTCTAAAGCTCTGCTTAATATATATTTTAATCTTTCATCTCTTTTGTTTAAGTATAAATAGCCTATTAGTCCTTCAAATGCTGTAGCATATGAATACTCTGCTGGTGTAGCATTTTTCGCTATATGGTGGTTTTGTGTGTTCCTTGTTCTCCTTACTATGTTTTGTTCCTCTTCTGTTAATTCTTTCTCTATTGCTTTTAATATTTTAGCTTGTCCTGCTGCTTTAACAAATTTAACTGCATTTACATGTAATTTATGTACTTTTTCATTTGAATTATTTACTAAGTTTGTTCTAATAAATAATTCATAAACACTATCACCAATATATGCCCAAACTAAAGGATTTAAGAAATTAACTTCTTCTTCTGTTCTTTTTGGCTCTATTATATTTTCCATCTATTACCTCCTTTGCTTTCATACTTATACTTTTTCTAATGTTATTCTTCCTAATTTTCCACTTCTAAAATCTTCTAATATTATATTTGCTGTTTTTATATCATCCACATTTCCACCAGATATAACTGCTCCTCTCATTTTTCCTATTTGCAGCATTATATCATATATTATTTCATTTTCTGCTCTATTTTTATCTTGTAATACATTTAATATTTCTTCTTTATTTAAATTATATCTTTTAACTAATTTATCTGTTTCATTTTTTAGCATATATCTTAAAAAGTTAAAGGCCACCTCTGTTTTTTCTAAAACATCATCTTTAATTGTTCCTGTATATGCTAAATTTAATGCTACTTCTTCATTTTCAAATTTTGGCCATAACACACCTGGGGTATCTAGCAATTCTATACTATTACTTATTTTTATCCATTGTTTCTTTTTTGTAACACCTGGTTTATTGCCTACTTCCAATGATTTTTTATTTGCTAATCTGTTTATAAAAGATGATTTTCCAACATTAGGTATTCCTAATATCATAAGCCTAATTCTTCTTCCTATTCTTCCTTTTTCTTCTTTCTTATCTAACTCATCTTTCATCAATTCTTCTGCTTTTTTTATTACTTCTTTAAGCCCTTTTCCTGCATTTGCATCTGTAATAACTGTTGGAATTTTGTTTAGTTTAAAATATTCCAACCACTTTAAAGTTTCTTTTTCGTCTGCTAAATCACTTTTATTTAATACAACTATTCTTTTTTTGCCTTCGATTATATTATTTATGTCTGGATTTCTACTAGATATTGGAATTCTACTATCTAGCAGTTCTACCACTATATCTATTAATTTTAAATCTTCTTGTATTTGTCTTCTGGTCTTTGCCATATGACCTGGGTACCAGTTGATGTTTGTTGATGCTAAACTTTTTGTGTTTTCGTTCATTTTTTTATTTTTTCTCATTTCTCTTTTTTGATACATATCCATTATTTATCACTTCCATTCTTTTTTATTTTTGTTTTATCTAAAAATTCTTCCTATTTTATAATTATATGATTTCTCCCGTTTATTTTTAATTTAAAATCTCCCACCTTGTCTATATATTTCATATTTGTATAGTTCTTTTTAGTACTTCTTCTTTTCTTATTTGTCCCATTATAAATCTCTTTCCTATACGCGATATATTATATGCTATTTTACATAAAAAAGCAAGCTATCTAATTAGCTTGCTTCAGAATAAAACTATATTTCAATATCATTTTTTTCTATATATTCTTCTATAATTTCTTGCATCTTCTCCATGTTTTCTCCACAAAAATAAATTCTTTCAATTTTATTATTTACGTTATAATTGTATATAGACACATATGTACAGTATTCTTTCATTTCTTCTTTGAGCTCCTCATACACTTTCTTTGCTCTTTTTTCACTTAGTTGTTCAACCCTTAATTCTGCTAAATGTAATTCACCATATTCTTCTATAATTTCTTCTTCATCTTCTAAATATGTACCACTAGGAAATTTGTAATTTTTTAATATATCTTTGAATTCTTCTAATTTGTTTTTTTCTACTTCAAATTCTATATCCACTGCATATGGAAAACCATCATCATCTAATGGCATACCATCTCCAATTATTTCTCCTATTCCATTTTTATCCATATCGTTTTGTATCGGATTTTCAAAATATTCTTCTAAGTCATTTAAATTTAATGGCATATTTATTCTTAAGTTTACATATTTATATTTTTCTTCACTATTTATCTCTTTTGCTTCATTTATATTTTCCTGAAATTCGCTTAATGTTTCTTGTGTACTATCCTTATTGACTTCAATTTTACAATATATTAATAATATTTCTACTAAAAATAAAACTATTAACAATATTTTTTCTACTATTCTCTTCTTCTCCATATTTTATTCCCCTTTTATCTTTATATAACTATAACAAACCTTTCCCATATGTCATTTTGTAACAAAAATCGGGATTTTGAGGACTGTCCCCAAATCCCGGTTTGTTATAAAGTTCTGTAATTATTTTTATCTGCTCTATCATCTAATTTTCTATCATATTCTTCATTTTTATAAAACCAATCTGTTTTCTTATCTGTTGGATGTGCTGCTTTGTTTCTATCAGCTAATATATTTAAAAATGCAAATAATGAAACTCCTATACCTATAGCAGATGCAATTATTGTATCATATGTATAAATACTTACTCCTTCTGTAGCTGTTGCTACTTCCATTATTGCATTAAATAGTTGTGGTCCAAAATATCCTAAATATAATAAAAAGTATATTATACCTGCTAACAATTTCCTTTTATATATAAGTACTAATAATATTAAAACAACAAATAATAATACTACTTCTACAGTAAAATCTTGTATTGGAAATCCTAAATCTTTCCCCGTAGCAGATGTATATGCTAGTACTACTCTAAACACCCAAAATAACCCTGCAAAAAGCACAGATAACATCGAACTTAATTGTTTCATTTGTTAATTCCTCCTTCTTCTTATGTTAAATTAAAAAATATTATTAACATTCCTATGCAAAATAAAAATATTCCAATTGTTTTAACAACTAAAACTCCACTGTTTTGGTCACCAAAACTAAATCGTTCCTTTACAATTTTTCGAGCACTATATATTAAAACAACTGCAATTAATGCTAATAATGCTCCTATAATTGAAAATATAATTTGTACATTCATTTTTTTACATCCTTTTATTATTTTAATATACTTTTATTTTATTTATTTTCTTTGTAAAAGTCAATAAATTATTCTAATAAAGTTACGATTGTTTAACCATAATTTTGGAACATTCCTTAAAATCTCGGTTTTATTTTTCTTATAAAAAGGCTACTAGCCTACATAATATTTAACATATTACATAGGCTAGTAAATCCAACTTAGTCGATACTCACATCAATTTTGTTTTCTGCGAATTCTAACATCTCTACATCTGAGCCAAATGCACAAAATATTGCATTGGTTAATTCCAGCTTTCTGAGTTTTTTATCTTCTGTAAGCTGTTTGCTTTTTGGATCCGTATCCTCTGTTGCAAGCTTTTCGAGCGCCTCAGGAAGTGTTTTTCCTCTCTTTATTTCGAAGAGAATTCTTATTATATCTCTCTCCAGAACATTCATAATAGGAATTTCTCTTACTGCTGCCACTACTCTTGAGTAACAGATCTGCTTGTCATATAAATCTGAAGCTCTTTCTAACGCTTCATCCAAAAGGCTAATGTTATTTCCTTTTGATTCCGGAAGATTTTGTGTTACAATCAACATAATCTCTTCCAAAGCTTCATCATAATCCAGATCCATGACAAATTTTGAAATAGCCCATTTAATTAATTCTTCTACAGGCATCTCTTTTTCTTTGAAATGCTTGTAGAATACATCCTGCAGTAAGATATACCCCGGCATATAACCAAATTTGGTACCATACATCTCCCTCATTATAATGCTTACAGCTGAATACCGACTTTTCTTTGCTTCTAATCTTGTTTCTTTTGTGTTTTCTTTTGCCATTATAAGGCTCCTTTCTTTTGTGTTCTCAAAATTTGAGATTGAAATATTTAAACTATTGTTACATTTATAATTATATCATATTTACATAATCTTGTAAACATAAGCATTTTTTACTACACTTAACGATATATTTAACATTTTGTCTGACTATACATTTCTATAAAATTCTATATTCCACTTTATATTTCTACTCTATTTTTAAATTTTTCTTCTATTAATAATCTTAATTCTTTATTTTTATCTAGCTCTAATTTTCTATCTTCTTCTGTTATTTTAACAGATAAAGCCTGAACTTGTTTTAATATTGGCATATCTTCAAAAAGATTTGCAATCTTAAATTCTGGAAGTCCATGTTGCCTTGTTCCAAAAAATTCTCCACTTCCACGAAGTTCTAAATCTTTCTCTGATATTACAAAACCATCATTTGTATCTGTCATAACTTTCATTCTCTTTCTTATAACATCAGAATTTCCTTGGTATTTTAAAATACAATATGATTTGTATTCGCCTCTTCCAACTCTTCCTCTTAATTGGTGAAGCTGTGCAAGTCCAAATCTTTCCGCATTTTCTACTACCATTAAACTTGCATTTGGAACATTTACACCTACTTCTATTACTGTTGTAGAGATTAAAATATCTATTTCTCCGTTTTTAAATCTCTCCATAATCTCGTCTTTTTCTTTATTCTTCATTTTTCCATGTAAATATTCTACTTTATATTCTTTAAAAATTTTATTCTTATATTTCTCTGCAAGCTCTGTAACAGACTTTAAATTTAATTCTTCATTTTCTTCTACTAAAGGGCAAACAATATATGCTTGTCTTCCTTCATCTACTTGCTTCCTTATAAAATTATTAACTCTTTCTTCCATTCCTTTAGTAACTGCAAAAGTATCTATTTTCTTTCTATTTGGTGGAAGTTCATCTATTATAGATATGTCTAAATCACCATATAAAATTAATGCTAAAGTTCTTGGTATTGGTGTTGCAGTCATAACTAATACATCTGGATTCTGTCCTTTTTCTACAATTGTAGTACGTTGCTTTACTCCAAACCTGTGTTGTTCGTCTGTTACTACTAATCCTAATTTATTAAATATTACATTTTCTTCTAAAAGTGCATGTGTACCAATCAAAATATCTATCTTTCCATCTCTTAATCTTTCCAATATTTCTTCTTTTTTCTTTTTAGTTATGCTAGAAACTAATAGTTCACATGTAATTCCAAATTTGTCTAGCATTTCTTTAAAACTTTCTAAATGTTGACTCGCAAGTATTGCTGTTGGAGCCATAATAGCTACTTGATATCCACATTTTACAGCTTTATACGAAGCAATAATAGATACTGCTGTTTTTCCAGAGCCAACATCCCCTTGCAATAGCCTATTCATGTTTTTGTTACTTTCCATATCTTTGTCTATTTCTTCTAAAACTCTTAATTGTGCTTTAGTGAGTTTAAATGGAAGTGTATTTATAACATCTGACATTTTTACGTCTTTACTAAATTGAATACCATTATTATCTGATTCATACGCATTCTTTAAATTTAATAAAGCTAATTGCATTCCTAATAGCTCTTCAAAAACTAATCTTTTTCTTGCTTTTTCAAATTCTTCAAAGTTTTCTGGGAAATGTATTTTTTTAATTGCTTCATTTGCACCTAATAATTTATAGTCATCTAAAATATATTTAGGTAATGTTTCTGGTAATTTATTATTTACCAACGTAATAGCATTTTCTATTATTCCTCTTAAAACATTTTGGGATAAATTATATGTTAATGGATATATAGGTATTATCTTACCTGTATTTTTGTTTTTAGTTTCTTCATCAAAAACAGGAGATAGCATTTCTATCCTATTTTGTACTTTCTTTACTTTTCCAAAAAAATGATAAATTTCTCCAACTTTAAATCTGTTTTTTAAATAGCTTTGGTTATACCAAGTAAGTATTGCTCTTCCAGTTTCATCTTCTACTATAAGTTTATATATAACCATCTTTCTGTTTCTTATTCTTGTTTCATTCATTTTAGCAACTGGAATTGCTGCAATAAGAGCTTCTTTTCCGTCCTCTAAGTCTTCTATTTTTACTGGCTTACTTCTATCTTCATAATCTCTTGGGTAATATGTAATTAAGTCTTTTAATGTAAAAATATTAAGATTATTTAAAAGTTTTACTCTATTAGGCCCAACACCTTTTATATCTTGTATTTCTTTAGTTAAATCTGACATCTTTTACCTCCTAAATGAAGTATAATTTTGTACATTATATACTATTTTTTATAAAAAGTCTTGTTTTTTTTATTATTATATGGTAAGATTATAAACAGTCAATTTATTATCTTAATAGGAGGTGCAATAAATCATGGCAAAATGTGCAATTTGTGAAAAAACATTATCTCATGGAAACAAACTTAGCATAACTCGTTCTCACGTTAGTAATAGAGCTACAAGAACTTGGAAACCAAATTTAAGAACTGTAAAAACTATCATAAATGGACAACCAAAGAAAATTAAAGTATGTGCAAAATGTTTACGTTCTGGAAAAGTTAAAAGAGCTTAGTTTATATATACTATTTGTGGGTTATTGTCAAATAACCCTTTTTTTCATGAAATACATACTTAAGCAAAACAAAAAATATCGTCAAGTTTTTAGCTTGGCGATATTTTTTATTATAAGAAATTTCAAATCGGAATTTTTTAGGACCGTCCACCAGTCCCGGTATAGCTCCCTAATCCCGCTTTATCTTATGTATTAGTCTTTTATTCTAAATATCAACTTTACAAACCCTCTTAAAAATTTTGGAACTTTTTTAACTACAACTGTCATATCTATCTCCTCCTTTTTAATTGTTCTTTACATCCTTACAGTTTTAATTTGAAAGCCAGATTATTCCAACTATAATAATTGCAACACCAATTACAAAAAGCCAACCTGCTAAAGGAAGTAATAATACTAGCAATATTCCTATACCCAATCCTATTAATATTACTGCCAATGTCTTCTTTAATATTTTACACATACATATTACCTCCTTTTTTATATAATATGAAAAAATAATTATTATTGTGATTACTTTATGTTGATGTTATATTATGATATAATTTGCAATATAAGGAGGTTTTTATGAGAAAAAAAGATGCTATTCAATTAATAGAAATATTAAAAACTACATATCCAGACGCCACATGTAGTTTAGATTTTAATACACCATTTGAATTAGTAATTGCGGTTATGTTATCTGCTCAATGTACAGATGAAAGGGTTAATTTAACTACACCTGCATTATTTAAAAAGTACCCTACTATTGAAGAATTTGCTAATTGCGATATAGCTGAATTAGAAGAAATTATTCATCCTTGCGGTTTTTATAAAAATAAGGCAAAAAATGCTCGTGCATGTGCAAATAAAATTTTAGATACCTTTAATGGTGTTGTTCCAAACACTATGGAAGAGCTTATTACTCTGCCTGGAGTTGGGCGTAAAAGTGCCAATGTAATTTTGTTAGAAGTTTTTGGTATTGCAAATGGTATAGCTGTGGATACACATGCCAAAAGAATTTCTAATAGAATTGGTCTTTCTTCTGAAAAAGAACCAGAAAAAATAGAACAAGATTTATTAAAAATTTTTCCTAAGGAATATTTAAAAGATATTAATCATCTTTTTGTTTGGCATGGCAGAAAAACTTGCATGGCAAGAACTCCTAATTGTAAAGATTGCACTGTTAAAGATTTTTGTAAAAAATATAAGCAAGAAAACAAATCTTAATTTTTGTTGACAAACAAATTTGGTTAATATATATTTTGATTAATATAATTTTAGGAGGTATACCAATGAAAAGACTAAAAAGCATTGTAATGGCTTGTTTACTAGCTATTATATTATCAATCGCTACAACATGTTTTGCAGAAACAAAACCTATTCCAGAAGAATGGTTAAGGGCTACTCCATATGCAATTAATACTACAGAAGAAACACAAAATGTAGTAAATGACGATTTGTATTTATCTGGTAATGATATTAACATGGATAAAATTGTAAATGGAAATGTTTATATTTTAGGTAATAATGTAACAATAACAGGAGAAGTAAGTGGAAATTTATTTATATGTGCCAAAAATGTAAATTTTGAAGAAGCTTCTTATATAGAAGGAAGTACATATATTGTTTCAAATAATATTAATTTTAACTCCTTAACAAGTTCTTTATATACCGTTTGCCATAATTTAACTATTCCAGAAGGATGTGGAGCTTATAATGATCTATATTCTCTAACTAATAAAATAACTTTATTAGGTTCTATTGGTAGAAATGCTTATATACGTACATCTGAATTTATTATGTCTTCAAATTCTTCTCAAGGTTCTATTTCTGGAAAATTAACATATTCTTCAGAAAATGAAATATCATTCCCTGAAGGCGCAATTGTTGAGGATATAAATTATATGAAGTTGGCATCTACAAATAATGCCGGGACAACTATTTGGAACATTATATGTAATATTGTAAACAGTATTTTAGCAGCTAGTTTAGTATACTTACTTTATAGATTCTTCTTAGAGTCTAGTTTAGAAAAAGCTTCTTCTTGTTTATCTCACAAATTTGGTAAAGTATTATTAACTGGTTTAGTAACTTTAATAGCTATTCCTATTTTATCTATTATTCTTATTACTGCACAAATAGGCTTTACTGCAGGAATATTGCTATTAATGTTGTACACATTTATGATAGGAATTTCACCTTACATATTTGCTTCAATTTTAGCTAGAAGAATTTATAATAATAAGAAATTTTCTAAAATGCCATTGGAATATTTACTTGCAATATTAATAGCTGTAGTTATTAGTGCATTAAAAATGATACCTTTTGTAGGAATTGTAGTAACTATATTTATTTCTATTTTAGGTTTTGGAATTATAATTTATAATTTATTTTTTGCTAACCATCAAAAAAATAATTAGTAGTATATAATTGTTCTAATTAAATACTTGTATCTATAAATGCAAACAAATTAAATATTTAATAAATAACGAAAAGCGCACCTAAAATTTTAGGTACGCTTTAATTATTTAGTACAATTTTTTCTCCTGGTATAAAAAACTGGGATTTTAAGGACCGTTACCAGATCCCTGTTTTACGCTTTTAATTTTTTTATTGTTTCTTCATAGTTCTCTGTTTTTAAAATACCATTACCTACAACAGCTATATCTACTCCTGCATCTTTTACTTCTTCTATCGTTTCTATATTTATTCCACCATCTGCTTCTATATATGTGTCTAAATTATTTTGATTTAAATATTCTTTTAATATTTTTATTTTTCTTAAAGTTTCTGAAATTAAGCTCTGTCCACCTTTTCCTGGCTCTACTGTCATTACTAAAACTGTATTTATATATGGCAAAAATTCGTATATGTCTTTTATATCTGTTGTTGGCTTAATTGCAATTCCAACTTTACAATTATTTTCTCTTATTAATTTTATTATTTTGTGAACCTCTTCTTTATCCTTACATGCTTCCAAATGAAATGTTATAATGTTTGGCTCTATTGCACTATATAGCTTTACATATGTTTCTACATCTTCCACCATTAAGTGTACATCTAGTGGCAATATTGTAATTTGCTTTAATATATTTGTATATTTATTCATTTTATCTACAGTATTTTTTTCTACAAATTTCCCATCCATAACATCTATATGAAAATAATCTGTTTTTGCTACTTCTAAATTGTAAAATGTTTTTGCTGATTCCTCTTCTTTTACATCTAGTATTGATGCTGAAATTTCTACCATTTATGTTCCTCCCTATCTTTTAATTCTTCATATATTTTTATAAAATTTTGATATCTACTTTCTGAAATTTCGTTTCTTTGTAATGCATTTTTTATTCCACAACTTTCTTCTTTTATATGCCTGCACCCTACATATTCACATTCTTTTATATAATTTTTAAATTCTTTAAAATATTTAGCTAGTTCATTAGACTGTATTTCTGAAATGTCAAACGTTGAAAATCCTGGAGTATCTGCAATATATTCATTTTCTTTAAGCTTATATAAAGATATATTTGTTGTAGTATTTTTTCCTTTTTTATTTTTATTACTAATTAATCCAGATTTAGATAATTCTTTTCCAAAGATACTATTTAATAGTGTAGACTTACCAACACCAGAATTTCCAGCAAATACACTAATATTATTTTCTAGAATTCTATTTAAGCTTTCTATTCCATCTTTTTCTTTTGCATTCGTTTCTACTACTTCATACCCTATATTATTATATATTTCTTCTATTTCTTCTGCTTTTTCTTTATTTAAATCTATCTTATTAATTACTATAACACTTTTTATCCCAACATATTCTGCATATGCTAGTTGTTTATCTAACATTAATAAGTCTGGCTTTGGATTTTTAGAAGATAATACACATATTATTTGCGTTATATTAGAAATTTTCGGTCTCTTAATATAATTTATCCTTTTTTCTATTTTTTCTATTATATGCTCATTCTCGTTAAAATTTACTATATCTCCAACTACAATTCCATCTTCTTTTAACTTTCCTCTTGCATTACAAGTATATATTTGGTCGTTTGATTCTATATAATATAAATTAGAAATATTATTTATTATTTTTCCTTGCATAACTCACCCTTTTTGTTTTTGGTTTATTATATCACACATTTTTTAAATTTCAATTTTATTCTGTCTATATTATTCTACTTTGCAAAAAATAAGCCTAAGATTTTCTAGTACATAAATTTTTACTAGTAGAAGAACTTCCCTACTATACACAAAAAGATAAAGCTTATATAAAAAGCTTTATCTTTTTATTTTTTTAATTAAAAGGATAGGTTGATGATGTATTAAAGTTAAATACTGTAGATCTAGAATTTTCGCCTTTATCATCTTTTAATGTAACAACAACTGTTTGAGATCCTTTTCCACTTACTTTTGCTGTTATTGTAGAGTTTTTATCTACATTAGATTGTCTATATGCTTCTTTTCCGTTAACTGTAATTATTACATCAACTGTTTTAGACTTATTACCACCTACATTATTTCCTGTTTCGTCTTTATCGTATCCACCTGTTATCTTCTTTACATCTATTGTAAATGTTGCTTCTTTAGCTTGTGAAACCTTGTTTACTGTAATAGTAATTGTTGTTCCCTCTTGAACTTGTGTTCCTGCTTCTTTACTTTGTCTTAGTACAACTCCATCATTTTTAGAATCGTCTTCATCATTTATAATATTAGCTTTTAAGCCTGCTTCTGCTAATAAAGCTTTCGCTTCTTGTTCATTTTTTCCAACTAAGCTTGGAACTTCTACTTTTACAATTGCGCTTCCTTTGCTTACAACTAATTTTACTTTGCTTCCTTTATTTACATTTTCGCCATCTTCTGGGTCTTGGCTTAGTACTATTCCGGCTTCTACTTTTTCATCATTTTCTTCTATTATTTCTGGTACTAAACCTGCATCTTTTAATTCCTTTTCTGCTTCTTCCTTTGTTTTACCTACAACATTTGGTACATCTACTTTTTCTGTTCCTTTACTTATAATTACAGAAATTTCGCTATGTTCTTTTATTTTATAATTCTCTTTGTATGTTGGGTCTTGAGATATTATTTTTCCTTTTTCTATGTTTTCATCATACTCTTCAGATTTTACAACTAACTTTAATTTTAAATCTTTTAATATTTGTTCTGCTTCTTCCTCAGTTTTGTTTACTAAATCTGGAATTTGTACTTCATTTGGATTTGCAATTTCTACAATTCCCATTGTTGCTCCAAAAGCTATAAAGAATAGCAATATTGCTCCAAGTATAGCAGAAGCTACTTTATGTTTCTTTATAAACTCTAGAAATTTATTTGATTTTTTCTCTTTTCCTTTATTATTTTTTTCGTTTGCTCTTCTTTCTGCTTCTGCAATCTCTTGTGTAGAAATTCTTTGTGTGGCAGCTCCTATGTTATTGCCTATATGTACAAAATTTTCATCTGGATTTTTTAATGCTGTATTTAAATCTTTAACCATTTCCGTTGCAGATTGATATCTTAAGTTAATATCTTTTTGCATAGCCTTCATTATAATATCATTTACAACTTGTGGAATATTTTCGTTTAGTTCTTTTGGTTCTACTGGTTTTTCTTGCATATGTTTTAAAGCTACAGAAACTGGTGTATCTGCATCAAAAGGAACTTTTCCTGTTAGCATTTCATACATTACAACACCTAAAGAATATAAGTCGGATTTTGCATCTGTAAAACCTCCCCTAGCATGTTCTGGTGAAAAATAGTGTACAGAACCTATTGTAGTACCAAAAGCAGTTATCGTAGAGTTTGAAACTGCTTTTGCAATTCCAAAGTCTGTAACTTTTGCAATTCCATCTTCTGTAATTATAATATTATGTGGTTTTATATCTCTGTGAACTATATTGTTTTTATGAGCTGTTTCTAATGCAGAAGCAATTTGTGTTACAACATTTAATGACCATTTCCAAGGTAGTGGCCCATTTTCTTCTGTTATTATTTCCTTTAAAGTCTTACCTTTAATTAGCTCCATTACAATATAATATAAGTTACCTTCATTTCCTACATCAAAAATAGAAACAATATTTGGGTGTGTAAGACTTGCAGCAGATTGAGCTTCTATCCTAAATCTTTTTATAAATTCTTCATCTGTTGTAAATTCATCTCTTAATATTTTTACTGCTACATATCTATTTAAAACACGGTCTTTACTTTTATAAACCGTTGCCATTCCACCATTTCCTATTTTTTCTATTATTTCATATCTGTTACCTAATATTTTCCCCTCTAGGTCCATTATTCCATCTCTCCTTAATCATTATATACAATAACAACCGTTATGTTATCATATCCTCCTCTATCATTTGCTAGTTCGACCAACTTTGTTCCAGCATTTATGACATCATTTGTTACTATGTCATAAATTTCTTGGTTAGAAACCATATTTGTTAAACCATCTGATGTTAATAAAAGTACATCTCCTTTAAGAAATCCCTTTGTTGTTACATCTGGCTCTACATAAGGAGTACACCCTAATGCCTTCATTAACATATTCTTTTTAGGATGGTTTTCGGCTTCTTCTCTAGTTATTGTTCCTTCTTTTACCAATTTTTCTACATAACTATGGTCTGTTGTAAGCTTTCTTATAATATTTTTTCTTACTCTATATATTCTACTATCTCCAACATGACCTATATATATTTTATTACCATAACTTAAAACTAATTCCAAAGTTGTACCCATTCCTTCTAATTCTGGTATTTCTTTAGACTTTTCAAATACAACCATATTAGCATATTCCATACTACTTCTTATTAGTTCTTCTATATTTATTCTGTCATGTGTTATAGTATTAAAATTATTTGTTAAATATTTTCTAGCAGATTCTATTGCTAACTTACTTGCAATTTCTCCACCATTGTATCCACCCATTCCATCTGCTAGCATATATATTCTTAGTTCATTTTCATCTGATGGAATATAGTATGAATCTTCGTTTAATTCTCTTGCTTTTCCCAAATCGGTCTTAGCAAAACACTTCATTTTATCACCTCTAACGTTTTTCTTCTATCGTCTTTCTTCTTAGTTGTCCACATGCTGCTTCTATATCTGAACCTAGTTCTCTTCTTATTGTTGCTACAATACCATGTTCATTTAAGTAATCTCTAAATTTTATTATATTATTATTTGTAGACTTTACAAATTTACCATTTTCTATTTTATTTATTGGTATTAAGTTTACATGTGCGAGCATTCCACGTAATAAGCTAACTAATTCTTTTGCATCTTCTAAATTGTCGTTATTATCTTTTGCAAGTGCATATTCAAAAGATATTCTTTTATTAGTTTTTTCTATATAATATTTACATGCTTTCATTAGCTCTTCTATTGGATAAGCATTATTTACAGGCATCATATCACTTCTTTTTTTGTCGTTTGTTGCATGTAAGGATATAGATAATGTACATTGTATTTTCTTGTCTGCAAGTTCATAAATTTTAGGTACTATTCCACTAGTAGAAATGCTTATATGTCTTGCTCCTATATTTAATCCTTTTGGATTATTTAATATTTCTATCGCTTTTATTACATTGTCAAAATTATCAAATGGTTCTCCAATCCCCATAAATACTATATTAGATATTTTCGTATTTTCGTCTTGTTCTATTGCTATAATTTGCTCTACAATTTCTCCTGCTGTTAAGTTTCTAACAAAAGGAATTCCTGTAGAAGCACAAAATTTACATCCCATTTTGCAACCAATTTGTGATGATACACATACTGTTTTTCCATGGTGATATTCCATTAATACTGTTTCTATCATATTACCATCTAATATATTAAACAAGTATTTTTTTGTACCATCTTTTGATATTAATTTTCTTTCTATTTCGTAATTACATATCGAAAAGTTCTCTTTTAATTTATTTCGCAATTCTTTTGACAAATTTGTCATATCATCAAATTGTTTTACTTTTTCTTTGTATAACCACATAAAAACTTGTTCTGCTCTATATGGTTTTTCTCCTAATTCTTCAAATTCTTTTTTTAGATCGTCTAAATTATAATCTTTTATATTTTTCATTTTCTTTCTCTTTTTTCACCTATTTTTTGTAAAATTATATATATCACAACTTAACGTTTTTTTCAACCATAAGCAAAAAAATAGAAGGATTTTTAGCATATTTTTTATAAGATACTATTCCTTCTATTTAATTTTTTTATAATTTAATTTATTAAATTTACATATATAGTAAATTCATCTTTTACATTATGCAGTTTCTATTTCATTTGGTCTTATTGTTTTTCTTTTTATTACTTGTTTTTTAGGTTCTTTGCTTTCATTTATTATTATTTCTGGTTTTGTCTTTTCATCTACAGTTTCTTTTGTTACAATACATTTTTCTATTTTAGGGTTAGATGGAATATCAAACATTATATCTCTCATAATTTCTTCTATAATAGAACGTAAACCTCTAGCTCCTGTTTTTCTTTCTATTGCTTTTTCCACTATTGCTTCTACTGCTTCTGGTTTAAATTCTAAATCTACGCCATCCATAGCTAATAGTTTTTTGTATTGTTTTACTAATGCATTTTTTGGTTTAGTTAATATGTTAATTAGTGCTTCTTTATCTAGTTCTTCTAGAGTTGTTACTATTGGTAATCTACCTACAAATTCTGGAATTAAACCAAATTTTAATAAGTCTTGTGGCAATAGTTCTTTAAATACTTCTGTTTTTGTTTTCTTAGCAATTTCCTTCTTTTCTCCCCCAAAACCTATTGCTTTTTTTCCTGTTCTTTGATCTATGATTTTCTCTAAACCTTCGAACGCACCACCACAAATAAATAATATGTTCTCTGTATTAATTTGTATTAGTTCTTGGTGTGGATGTTTCCTTCCTCCTTGTGGTGGAACAGAAGCATTCGTACCTTCTATAATTTTAAGTAATGCTTGTTGTACACCTTCTCCACTTACATCTCTTGTTATAGATGGATTTTCAGATTTTCTAGAAATTTTGTCTATCTCATCTATATAAATAATTCCTCTTTCTGCTTTTTCTATGTCGTAATCTGCTGACTGTATTAGTTTTAATAATATATTTTCTACATCTTCCCCAACATAACCTGCTTCTGTTAATGTTGTCGCATCTGCTATTGCAAATGGAACATTTAATATTTTAGCTAATGTTTGGGCAAGTAATGTTTTACCAGAACCTGTTGGCCCTAGTAATAATATATTACTTTTCTTTATCTCTACATCGTCTTTATTACTTTTTTCATCTTCATTATTTATTCTTTTATAATGGTTATATACAGCTACAGATAATGATTTTTTTGCATCTTCTTGACCTATTACATATTCGTCTAAAATAGTTTTTATTTCTTCTGGTGTAGGTACAACATCTTCTTCTACAGTTGTATATAAATCTTCTTCATCTTCATAATATTCATTTTCTATTATGTTTGAACAAACTTGTATACATTCGTTACAAATATATACACCAGGACCTGCAACTATTTTTTCTACACTATCTTGTGTTTTACCACAAAATGAGCATCTAATGTTTTTATTATTTTCATTTTTTTGCATAATAAGCGCTCCTTCTTTTATGTTATCCTTAGCATATAATTATCTTCTTTTATCCATAATACCATCTATAAGTCCGTATTTTAGAGCCTCTTCTGCTGTCATATAGTTATCTCTTTCTGTATCTCTATTAATTACTTCTATTGGTTGACCTGTTTTTTCACTTAATAATTTGTTTAATTTTTCTCTTGTTTTCATCATATGGTCTGAATATATTTTTATTTCTGTTGCTTGACCAGAAATTCCTCCTCCTTGACCACCTATTAATGGTTGGTGAATTAATATTTCTGAATTTGGTGTTGCAAATCTTTTTCCTTTTTCACCATTTGCTAATAATACTGCTCCAAAACTTGCTGCTAACCCTACACAAATAGTTGAAACTGGACAAGAAATATAATTCATTGTGTCTACTATAGCCATTCCATCTGTTATAGATCCTCCCGGGCTATTTATGTATAAATGTATTTCTTTTTCTGGATCTTCTGATTCTAAAAATAGCATTTGTGCTATTACAACACCAGCAGATGCACTATCTACTTGTTCTCCTAAAAATATTATTCTATCTTTTAGTAGTCTTGAAAATATATCGTATGATCTTTCTCCTCTACTTGTTTGTTCTATTACATATGGTACTAAACTATTTAAATCTTTTTTATACATAATAAAATTCCTCCTTTAAAACTTACCTTATTTTATATCATATCTTTTATAAATGCAAACCTTTTTATTAACATTTATTCGTTTTTTAACAATATAAATTAATTGTTTTTTAGAAATAATTAGGAGTTTAATAACTAACTATTAAACTCCTTTTATTACTTTATTTTATTTTTGCGTTTTTTACTACAAATTCTATTGCTTTTTCTGTTTCTAAACTTCCTTTTAGGTAGTTCTTTAATGCTTCATTTTGTTCTAATTCTTTTGCTTCTTTTCCGTAATTTTTAGCCATTTCTTCTAATTTTTCTGTTACATCTTTATCGCTTGCTTCTATTTTTTCTTTTTTAACGATCGCTTCAATTACTAACCTTGATTTAACAGCTTCTTTTGCTTGTTCTTCATAATCTTTTCTAAACTCAGATTCTGTTTTTCCAATCATTGATAAATAGCTATCTAATGTTAAACCTTGGTATTGTAATCTTGTTTTCATATCGTTTACCATGTTGTCTATTTCTGTTTCTATCATACCAGATGGAATATCTATTTCTGTGTTGTCACAAACTGCTTTTACAGCCATGTCTTGTGTTTCGAATTTTACTCTATCTTCGTTTTCTTTTTCTAATTTTTCTTTTATGCTTGCTTTTAATTCTTTTAATGTATCAAATTCGCTAACATCTTTAGCAAATTCATCATCTAATTTAGGTAATTCTTTTTTCTTTATTTCGTTTACTTTTACTTTAAAAATAGCATCTTTTCCAGCTAATTCTTTAGAAAAATATTCTTCTGGGAATTTAACTTTAATATCTCTTTCTTCTGCTAATTTCATTCCTACTATTTGATCTTCGAATCCTGGTATAAATGTGTTGCTTCCTATTTCTAGTTCGTATCCTTCTGCTTTTCCACCTTCGAATGCTTTTTCGTCTACAAATCCTTCGAAGTCTATTACAGCTATATTTCCTTTTTCTACTGCTTTATCTTCTACTGTAACAATTCTAGAATTTCTTTCTTGCATATGTCCTAACTCATGATCTATATCTTCATCTTTTACAGTATACTCTACTTTTTTAAGTTCTATACCTTTATATTTACCTAATTCTACTTCTGGTTTTGTTTGAACTGTAGCTGTAAAGATTAAGTCTTTTCCTTTTTCCATTTGTTTTATATCGAATTCTGGATAACTTACAGCTGTTACATCATTTTCTTTTAATTCTTTATCGTATTCTTCTTTTAATATTTCGTTAAAAGCATCTTCGTAAAAAATACTTTCTCCATAGTATTTTTCTACTATTTTCATTGGAGCTTTACCTTTTCTAAATCCTGGTATATTAAAATATTTAGCTGTTTGGAAGTATACTTTTTTCATTGCTTCTTCAAACTTTTCAGCTGCTACTGTAAATTCTAATTTTAATTCATTTTTGTTATCTGTTTTTTCTACTTTTATACTCATTTATTTCAACCCTTTCGCTTTATTATCCTTATAGTTTTCTAATGCCCTCATATTATATCACAAATTATGTGAATTGCAAGTGCTTTGCCCATAATATTACAATAATTTTACAATTTTATTAATTTATATACTAAAATAATTTTACAAGATCAAAGTTTGTATAGTCACAACTTGTCATAATATATTGTATATTATCTATATTTTTTTCTACAATGAATTTATGTGCTGGTCCATGTAAATGCCCATATATACACTTTGTTACATTATATTCTTCCATAACTCTTACAAAATCCGAAATTTCATTTGTTTTTAGTGGTGGGTAATGTAAACATACTATAATTTCTTTATCTGTTCCATATTTTTTTACTGCATCTTCTAAAGACAATTTTAATCTTTGTATTTCTCTATTATATATCTTTTCATCATCTTCTTGTAGGTCAGTAAAATTCCAACCCCTTGTTCCACAAATTATTTTTCCTTCGAACTCGTAACTATTGTTATATAGAAAATTTATATCATTAAATCCTATTTCATTTATATATTTTTTCATTTTAGTTAAAGTTCCCCACCAATAATCGTGGTTTCCTTTTATTAATATTTTCTTTCCTGGCAATTTATGTATAAATTCGAAATCTTTATATGTGTCCTTTAAGTCCATAGACCAAGAAAAATCTCCGCCTAAAATAACTAAATCACTTTCTTTTACTTTACTATTCCAGTTTTCTTTTATCTTATTTTCATAATTTTTCCACCCAAATATATCCATTGGTTTGTCTGTGTTATATGATAAATGTAAATCTGAAATTGCATAAATCGACATCTTTTGACCTCTTTCTATTATAATTTTAAATTTGGTACAGCATTTAAATTTAAATCCGAAAAATTATCTTTTAAGTAATTATAGTATCCTGCAGAAGCTATCATTGCTGCATTATCTGTACATAATTTAAGTTCTGGATAATATACTTGTATGTTTTCTTTTTCCTCTAATTCCTTAAATGCCTTTCTAATATAGCTATTAGCAGATACTCCTCCTGCCAAAGCTATTTTATTTATCTTTGTTTCTTTTACAGCCATTTTTGTATTTTTTAATAAAATTTCTGCTACATCCTTTTCAAAACTTGCTGCTAAGTCTGCTTTATTTATATTGGGATTTTTATGGTGTAAATTAATTATTGCTGTCTTTAACCCGCTAAAGCTAAAGTTTAATCCTTCTACATGTACTTTTGGTAGTTCTATATTTGGAGTTCCTTCTTTTGCTAATTTATCCATCTTAGGACCTCCTGGATATCCTAATCCTATAACTCTTGCAATTTTGTCAAACGCTTCTCCAACCGCATCGTCCTTAGTTTTTCCTAATATTTCAAATTCTGTATAATCTTTTACTAGTACAAGTTGTGTATTTCCTCCAGATATTAATAGTGTTAAAAAAGGAGGTTTTAAGTCTTTATATGTTATATAATTTGCTGCAATATGACCTTGAATGTGGTTTACACCTATAAGTGGTTTATTTGCCGCATAGCTTAATGCTTTGGCATAAGAAACACCTACCAATAAAGCACCTACTAACCCTGGACCATATGTACATGCAACTGCATCTATGTCATCAATTTTTATATTAGCTTCTTTTAAAGCTTCTTTCATTACTGGTGATATATTTTCTACATGATTTCTAGAAGCAATCTCTGGCACAACTCCACCATATAATTCGTGAATACTTATTTGTGTATTTATTACATTTGATAATACTTCCCTTCCATTTTTCACAATAGAAACAGAAGTTTCGTCACAACTTGACTCTATTCCTAATATTATTACGTCTTTCATTTTTTCTCCTTTTAAAATATTGCAAATCCTATATTTAATAACGCCCCTAGTATAGCATTTATTATAGGTGATGTAATACTTGAAGCAATTGGTGTAAGCCAAATGACAATAAAAGCTATATAAAATATGTTTTCATGCTCTATAAACCATCTTCTTGCATTTACAGGTAAAAAATGTGCTAATATTTTTGAACCATCTAATGGTGGTAACGGAATTAGATTAAATACTCCTAAACCTATATTAACAATAATAATATTTAAAATTACTGTTGTTATTATTCCATTTGCCATTGTCCATATTGTTGGCACAAATGTTACTAAAGCTGCAAATATGAGAGAAAACACAAGTGCTAATATAAAGTTCATAAGTGGTCCTGCAACCGAAACAATTGCTTCTGCTGCACTCATAGAAACTCTACCCTTAAAATTTCTTGGATTTATTTGTACTGGTTTACCCCAACCAATATGTGCAAATATAAGCATTACAATACCTATTGGGTCCAAATGTGATAATGGATTTAAGCTCAATCTTCCTTGCATTTTTGGTGTTTCATCACCAAGTTTTACTGCTGCTAAGGCATGTGCATATTCGTGAAATGTAATTGCTATTAATACTCCTGGTATACTTAATACTAGTCCTAACAAGTCTACTCTTCCTGTCATAATATTGGTTATAATCATAATTAATAATAATATGTATAAATAACTTCCCCCTCCTGGAAAATAAAACATAACATTCTCTCCTTTGTAATTAAATTTATACCTATATTTTTTATAGTTTTATTTTTATGAAATATATCACAATTGGCAAAAAAATTCCACTATTTAAGTGGAATTTTTTATTTATCTAATTAACTAGTTTTAATAAATATCTATCTTCATTATTATGTTTCTTTCTTCATCTTTAATAAAGCTTTGCACCTGCTGGAATTCTGTCATCTACCATAAGAAGATTTAATCCTTCATGGCCATCTTCTTCGTGAACTGCTGAAATCAACATTCCCTCAGAATCAATTCCCATCATCTTTTTAGGTGGTAAATTTACAATAGCAATTGCAGTCTTTCCTACAAGTTCTTCCGGTTCGTAATACTCGTGAATGCCACTTAAAATTACACGGTTTTTGCGTTCACCATCATTTAATGTGAATTTAAGCAATTTCTTTGACTTAGGTACTGCTTCGCAAGCCAAAATCTTTACTGCACGGTAGTCTAACTTTGCAAATGTATCAAAATCAATCATTTCTTTAAAGATTGGTTCAATCTTTACATTTGAAAAATCAATCTTACAAGGCTCTGCTTTTTCATTGCTTTTAGAATCATCGTAAGTTTTTTTACTTACATCATTTCCCACATTTACATCTTTTAAAGGTTTCATTGTTGGGAATAATAATACATCTCTTATTGATGCAGCATCTGTTAATAACATAACAAATCTATCTATTCCTATTCCTAATCCTCCTGTAGGAGGTAAACCTATTTCTAATGCGTTAATATAATCTTCATCCATCATTCCTGCTTCGTCGTCGCCAGCATCTCTTGCTTCAACCTGTTTTTTAAATCTTTCATATTGGTCAATTGGATCATTTAATTCAGAAAAAGCATTACCATATTCTCTTCCACCTATAAATATTTCAAATCTTTCTGTAAGTCTTTGGTCTTCTTGTTTTCTTTTTGCAAGTGGAGAAATTTCTACTGGATAATCATATATAAATGTTGGTTGTACTAGTGTTTTTTCTACATATTCATCAAAGAATAAACTAATAACATCTCCTCTAGTTTCTTTAGTTTTATCTGGAATTTCTATTCCTTTTTCTTTAGCCAAAGCTACTGCTTCTGCATCTGTATTTATGTTATTAAAGTCTATTCCTGTAGCTTCTTTAATAGAATCTATAATTGTAATTCTTTTAAATTTAGGTGTTAAGTCTATTTCTTGTCCTTGATATGTTATTTTTGTTGTTCCTAAAACTCTTTTTGCTACTTCTGAAAATAATTCTTCTGTTATGTTCATCATGTCATTATAGTCTTGGTATGCAGCATATAGTTCTATAGATGTAAATTCTGGATTATGTCTTATATCCATTCCTTCATTTCTAAATATTCTACCCATTTCATATACTTTATCATAACCACCAACAATTAATCTCTTTAAATTTAATTCTGTAGCAATTCTTAAATACATATCTATATTTAACGCATTGTGATGTGTTATAAAAGGTTTTGCTGTTGCACCACCAGAAATTGTATTTAGCATTGGTGTATCTACTTCTAGGTAACCTTTTTCATCTAAAATATTTCTTATTTCTTTTATTATTTTACTTCTAATTTCAAATGTTTTTTTAACTTCTGGATTTACTATTAAATCTACATATCTTTGTCTGTATCTTAAATCTGGGTCTTTTAAACCATGAAATTTCTCTGGTAATGGTCTTAAAGATTTAGATAACAATGTTACTTCTTTTGCATGTACAGATATTTCACCTGTTTTTGTTTTAAATACAAAACCTTTAATTCCTATAAAGTCACCTATATCATAAGTTTTAAAAGCTTTATAACTTTCTTCACCTAAATCGTTTACACTAACATAGCTTTGTATTTTTTCGTCACTATCTTGTATAGTACAAAATGAAGCTTTTCCCATTATTCTTTTAGCAATTATTCTACCTGCAACAGATACATCTTTTTCTTCATAAGATTCATAATCTGCTTTTATTTGACCAGCTGTTTCAGTTCTGTCGTATTTTGTTATAGCAAATGGATCTTTTCCTTCATTTCTTAGTTCATCTAATTTTTCTCTTCTAACTTTCATTAATTGATTTATATCTACTTCTTCATTAACCTTATTGTCCATTAAAATCTCCCTTTCTTTTTAATTTTGCCCTATTATATAACAAATTTGTGATATTGTAAACCATTAGCATTACCTAGTTTAATAATTATCTACCAAAAAAAGATTTAAGAGAATTCTCTTAAATCTTCTTTTCATTATGACAAATCCAAAAAAGTTTGGTATAATTTACTATTTCCCACTAATACTTTATGTTATTTTTTACATAGAATGCTTTCCTTTTCCACGTTTACTTTTCTTTTCTTTTTTTATTTCTTCTGCATATTTATAAAAGTCATCTAATGCTTTTTGATGTTTAGAATTTAATATCTGTGTATCTTCTGTAGTTTCCTTTTTAATTTCTTCTTTGTTCTTATTATCAATTGTTTTATCTTCTTCTTTATTTTCTATATTTATATCTTCTAAAGCTGTTTCTCTTTCTTTTCTAATTTTTTCTAGTTTTTTCTCATCTTCTAATTCTTCTATTGCCTTTGGTTCTTTAGAAGCTGCCTCTTCTTTTAATTCTTTCATTGCTTTTGGCTCTTCTTGTTCTTTTTCTTTTACTTCGTTTATATAATCGTCCTCTTCCCAATCATCTTCATCTCTATCTTTTCTACTTTTAACATATAAAGAAATTGCAATAATAATACCTAAAAAAGATTGCATTGCTATAGCTAGAGCTATTACTTCTTCCATTGTAAGTGGACCTATCTTAGTTTTTTTAGCTTCTATTTCTGGATAACTTAATTCTACCTTTGGTTCTTCTATTTTTTCCTCTATAACTTGATTTATAGAATTTTCACTTTCTATATTATTATCTATTTTAGCTTTTCCCTTAGTTGTTACAGTATTTTCTGCTAAGCAAAAGCTGTTTCCTACAATAACACAAAATAATATTATTATAAAGATTATTTTCTTGCTTATCTTTTGCATAATGTGCCTCCTTGCAACACAAATTTTCTATGTTTAGTATATAATAAAGTGTTTTTTTCGTCAATAAAACTTTTCTCATATTCTTAATTTTTGACCAACATAAATATAATTTATATTTTTAATATTATTTAACTCTGCAATTTCACTTATTCTTTTTCCAAATTTATTAGCTATTTTTGTTAGAGTGTCACCTCTTTTTACTGTATATATGCAATGTCCACAGTCATATTCACCAATACTTATATTTATTGGAATTTTAATTAATTGATTAATATATATATAATTTGCATTTCTAATTCCATTTATATATACTAATCTATTTACTGTAGTATTATATCTTCTTGCTATTCCATATAGTGTGTCACCTCTTTTAACTCTATATGTCATATATTTAGTTTGTATATTTTCTGTACTTTTTACAATGATTATCCTTTCTCCAGGATATATTAAATTTGGATTTTTTATATTATTGTTATTTACAATATTTCTTACTGTTGTATTAAATCTTTTAGCTATATTATATAAATTATCTCCTTTTTGCACAATATAAATTGTATTGTTTTTATCATCATTTCCACTACTTATAGAATTATTTTTAGTTGGAATCAATAATATTTCATTTGCATATATAATATTTGGATTTTTTATGCTATTAATTCTTACAAGTTCAGCAACAGTTGTATTATATTTTATTGCAATTTCACTTAATGTATCTCCCTTTTTTATTTTATATCTTATATAATTTTCACTACTATCTATATCTGTATTATTATTTGGTATCTCTTCTTTATTTTCTAACAATATTTTTTCTGTAAATTTATCTCTATCTACATATCCATTTATTCCTGGAACAGTTCCCTTGTCTGTATATTGAAACCCTTCCCAACTATTCCATTTTCCGTTGTTTGATGGTTCACTTACATAATATTGTGCAACCCATAAAGGATATCTATTTGCAAGTTCTGCACTAAATATATTTCTAGCTGATGATGTATTACTATAAATTATCATTTCTTTATTCGTTATTTCTTGTACTCGTTCTAAAAAAACTTTAGAAATTGTATTTATTTCATTTAAAGATAAATTACCAAAGTTTTCGAAATCCATAGCTAATTTACAATCTGGAATAGTTCCGGCAATTGTATTTGCAAAATGATTAGCTTCTAATAATGCATCTTCTGTATTCCTAGCTCTTACATAATGATAAAAACCTATATTTAATCCATTTTCTTTAGCTTTTTCATAATTTCTCCTAAAATATCTGTCAACAGTATTTTTTCCTTCACTCGACTTTATGTACACAAATTTTATATCTGCATTTTTTACTTTTGTAAAATCTATTTCTCCTTGCCAACCACTAACATCTATCCCTTCATAAGTTTTTCCTGCAGGTTCAATTGCATAAGCATTACTATGAAATATAAGTACAAAATTTGTAAATATATAAATAATAAAAATAACCTTAACAATTAATTTCATAAACTCACCTACTTATTTTATTTTATGAGCTTTTTCGTGTTAAGGTTAACTTTTATATTTATTTTTTTATTAATTTTAACCAGGATCTTTAGACCATCCCCCATACAAATTTTTACACATGTAATCTTTTTTTTGTTTCTTCCCACATTGCTTTTCCACATAATATTATTGTTAATAGTAATGAAAGCCCTGCAATTCCACTTGATACGATTGTTAGTACTTTGTTTTCTAATATTCCACTAAGTAATAAAATTAATGGAATCATACTAAATAAAAAAGTTAACATATGGTATACTGCATATCTTATATATCTTTTTCTACTTATAATTGTTAAAATCATTAATGTTGAATTAGCTACTATAACAACTATTGGTATTGCTATGTTTATTGACCAACCCCTATATCCTAAAAAATAATCTATCGCTAGTATTAGAAGTGATACTAATAAACATTGTGCAAATACGTTAGATGCAATATTTACATTTCGTTTTTTTGTATATATTACTGTTCCATATGCATATATAATTCCAGCTATACAAAGCATAGACCAATGATTTGTCTTATCCACAAGAACATTTATTATTAATAAAATGTTTATTATTATTACTGAAATTGCTATAGATGCAATAAATATAATATTATTTCTTTTAACATTTGATAATTTTGGATATAACATATTAAACACCATTACTTTCTATTTTAACATTAATTCCTAATTCTTCTAAAATATTTTTAAATTTATCTTCAATATTTGTTTGCCTTAAAATTGATGTAAATGTAAAAAACATTTTATCTTCATATGAACATGTTGAACATTTTATTTTTTCTACTCTTTCTGGTGCAATCAAAAAGAAAAAATCTTCTATATATTTTTGGTAATCTGCTATAATACCTATTCTTCCTATATTAGAAAATGTTGTTGTTGTATATTTTCTAATTTCCAAATAACTTAGTCTTACAAATATTTGCTTCATAAACAGTGGTATTATTCTTATAAAAAAATTATTTCCAAGTTTCACATTTAAAGACATTGTTTTCATTATTTCTTCTGGCTTTAATAATTCTTCAAAATCATTTTTTACTAGTTTTAATATCTCGTCTAAATTTGTAAAATCAATTTTTTTACTATCTGCAACAATTGTTATATAGGAGAAGAAATTATTAATCGTTTCAGATTTAAAGTACTTTTTTAAGTTTACTGGTACGCAAATTTTTATAGGTTTATTATTTTTAATTTCTTGCATATTTCCTAAGTAAATTGCTTTTATTAATACACCTGTTAATAATTGCGTAATTGTAACTTCTTTTTCTTTACTTACTTCTTTTAATTTTGTTAAATCTATTATTTCGTGTGTAGCCCTTATAGCATCAAAAGGAATCTTTCTTCCTTTTAATATATAAGCTTTTCTACTTTTAGAACTATTTTTAACTTTTTTATTGTAATTTTTTAAGTAACTATCTTCAGCATTAAAATTAATTTTTCTATCCGTTCTTAATTTATCTTTAAATTCTTTCGCATACTCTATTTCTATATATTGGTACACTATTTCTTTAAAAAACTGTATTGCACTATTTCCGTCTGTTAATGAATGAAAAATATCTATATTAATTTTTCTTTCAAAATATGTTACTTTAAACAGATAATCGTTATTTGTATTTGGATCTATATATTTACAAGGATAGTCTTTTTCTTCTTCTATTACTACTTTTTTATCATTATATTCAAAATAATACCAAAAAAAACCTTTTTTTAATCTTACTTTAAAAAATTCAAATTTATTAAGAGCATTATTTACAGCCTTTTCTAACAATTTTGGACTAATATTCTCTTTCATTACAGCAGAAAGCCTAAATACACTACTATATTTTCTGCTAGAAGATAATGGGAATATTTTTGCTGAGTTGTCAAGTTTTCTCCATATTAGCTCTTTCTTTTCTTTCCTTTTCATATTTATTTCCTAAAATCAATTAAATAGATATTTTAATCTATTTAATTGACTAATCCTTTCTCTTAATTATTTTTTAATAATTCTATCATTTTATTATATGGTTCTTCTACTAATTTATCATTTTTCTTATCTTTATACTTATACAACAACCAAATATGAGTTGCCTTCTCTGTTTCGTAAATATCTATTTTATTACCTGCCTGGTCTGCTCTTTCTTTTAAAATTTTAACATCTGGATTTAATATATCATATGTTCCTGTAAAAATGGATACATTTTTTATTTTATCTAGTGGGCCCTCTATTGGGTTTACTAAATAACTATTTATTCCATCTTTTCCTGCGTAGTTCTCTCCTGCCAATTTTAATGCAGATTTATTAAGCATTGGGTCATTTTTAGATATTTTCTCAATTTCTGGATTATTCATTCTTACATCTAACCATGGTGATATTAAAATTGTTTGATTTGGCATTTTTATATTTTCTTCTCCCATTTTTTGCATTAAGGCCAATGCTAACCCTCCACCTGCTGAATCTCCCATTACTACAAATGTTGCAGAATCTACTTTATTTATAACTTTTTTATATAATGCTTCCATCATATTAAATGTATCTTTATAATTATATTTTGGAGTAAGTGGATAATCTGGAAGTATGATTGTACAACCTAATTTATTTACAATATCACCACAAGTTTTCCAATGTTCTTTTTCTAAATCTCCAACATAAGACCCACCATGAATATACATTATTACTAATTCATTAGTTATTCCTTTTTTTGAATTCATTACATAAATTGGTCTATTTTCTACTTCATATTTATTTAAATTATATTCTTTTTTTACATAACCTGGTACTTTTGCTTTTACATCACCTTTAAATAGATATATAATTAATGTTATTGCACATATTGTTCCAATTAATATTATCGTTAATAATATTTTTACTATAATTACTAGCTTTGCTGTTGTCATTTTTCTCCCTTTCTTATTTGATTTTTTTATTTTATCACATTATATTTAATTTTTAAATAGGGATTGGGGACGGGGATTAAAATCCCGATTTTAAAAAAAGAACCCTATCATTATTTTTTAGCTAATAATTGGGTTCTTTTTATATTTAAAATTCATTCATATTAGTTATATTTAATGCAAAATATGGTAGATCTTTATCTTTTTCTTTTATTAAGATTACAAACTCATCATCAAATGAAAAATCTCTAATCTTTTCTTCTGTAATGCCATTTGTAGTTACAGACATACCAGCTTCACTTGTTACTTTTGCACCTTTTTTATTTAATTCAAACTGAATAGTTTGTATTGCCTTTTCTATTTTTAGCTTTTCTCCATTAATATCTTTAAATTCTTTATTTTCTATGTCTTTAAATTCTTTTTCAGAATTTATTCTAATTTCTGGAATTTTTAAAATTTCTTCTGGTTTTAATGTTGTACTATCTTTATAATTTTTCTTCTCTGTATCTATTTTTTGTATTACTTGGTTAAAATTTTTAGCAGTATTTGTTCTGCATAAAATTATTTCGTCATTAGTTGTAGTTTGTATAGAAATTGCTTTATCATCTTCATTATTATAGTATAATACTTGCACTTGTTCCCTTGCCTCTAAATTTGAATTTTGTTTTAAACCAAAATAACTTGTTTTTGTATCTTTTCCTGCAAAATCTCCAGTTTCTAAATCATCAAAAGGCATTGCAAATTTTAAGTCTTTTATTAATGTTGAATACAAGAAATATCTTGTTTCATTTTGCTCATTACTCCAATTAAACTTATTTATGAACTCACTTGTCTTTCCAAATTTATTCATTAAATCTGTTTCTATTTGATTTTTTAATTCTTCTGAAATTATGCCATAGTTTTTATAATAATCTTCTTCTGAAATCATATCTTTTGTAAATTTAGACTTATTAAGATTGTCCACACAATCTAGTTGAGGCGAAAATTCTATATCTTGCTTTACAATATTGTTTTTTAAGTCATTCCATATTAATTGAAATGTACCACACCACATTGTGTTTCCTTTTATTTTATCATCTAATGTTGGAACTATTTTTATATTATCATCTTCCGAAGCCAATGCGGGAGCAATTGTATTTTGTACAATATCTTGTGCCTTTTCTGCAATTTGTTTATTGTATTTTCCCACTAATATTATTATTGCAATAATTATAATTACTAGTATAATAAATAGCGCTATATTAACTTTCTTATTTTCCATAATTTTTCACCTCATTTTTGGATATTATAACAATATTATATTTTTTTTACAATAGGTTATTTACATATTCTTCTAAGCATTTGCCTGTCATTTTCATTTCTTTTGCAATATCTTTCCCAACATACCTATAATGCCATTCTTCATTAGAAACTTTTGTTATATTCGTTTTATCTTTGGGATACCTTAAAATAAAACCATACTTATATGAATTACTTTCTAGCCATTTCCACATATCTGCATTTTCTTCTGGTTTATTTGGATTACTAAAATCTAGTGCTAAGCCTGTTTCATGTTCCGAATATCCGGGCTTTTGAACTTCCAAATTTGTTTTAGAAACAGCTTGCTCTTTAGTATTTCCTTTTTTTACATATAAATTTACTCTTCTTTCATATATTTCTTGTTGCTCATTTCTATCTCTATATGCAGTATTTATTTTTAAATTAATCCCTTCTCTTTTTGCAGACTTAACCATTTTATCTAAACTACTAGCTATGCTACTATCTATAAAATGACCTTCATATTCTAGTAAATTTGCTTTATAGTCGTCTGGTATCTTATTATCTTTATTTACTAATATTATTTTTTCTTCATCTAAAGAATTCGCCTCTGCTACATATGTATTAATTTCTATATAATCTTTTTTATATAAAAATATTATCACACAAACTACAATAGCTAATAATAGTATTTTCTTTCCTTTAGATTTTTTCTTCTTTTTCATATTTTCCCCTTTAAAATAACTGTAGTACCATTTTAATATAAAAAGCCCATATACAAATATGGACTTTTATACCTACTATAACCTTTTATTCTTTGTTTTCTGTTTTCTTTCTTATTAAGATTAATGGTGTTTGTTCGTGACCTTGTCCTGTTGGATTGTCTTTTATTAACCCTTTTAGTTCTTCTTCAGATAATTTTATGTCACTTGAATGACCTATTACTTCTTGACCCAAGTCGTTAGCATCTACAATCATACAAGAGATTCCTAATTCTTTTTGTATTTCGTCACATACTTTTGTTGGATTTTCTGGAAGTAAAATTCCAATATCTCCATATTCTTTCCAAACGTGATCATAAAATCCATCTAATCCACTTACTTCTTGTCCAACTATTTCATAAAATACACCTTTTTTACCAAATAGTTTTGTAACAGCACTTGCAATACTTGCCCATAATACTTTTAATAACCCAACTTGATTAATAGCAAATTGCATTTTTATTGGTTCTCCTACCCCAACACCAGCTGTTGTTTTATGTGCAAATTTTGATAAAAATTTAGCCCAAAATCCTATTTTTATATCTTCTCTTTTTAATACTCTATTTTGGCATAAAGCAATTATTTTTTCACTACTTGATACTATATCTCCTTCTTGATATATAGGTGAAACATATTCTCTAAATAAATCTATATAGCTATCTCCTTGTTTTACAAATCTTGTTTTTATTGCATGTCTTAAATAAACTTCTCCATTTACTTCTATCTCTACTTTTTTTCCTTCATTTGCATGAAATTCCATTGTAATCCACCTTTCTTTCTTTTGTTTTTGTTATTTTATCCCTATTTTACATTTTTTTCAATACTTAAAATAGTTTTATTATATATATTATAATTTGATATATTATATTTATTTGCGCTATTCCAGCTAAAGTTCCTGTTAGCAATCTTCGTAAATTTGTAGATTCTTTTATTCTTTTAAATTGAATATACCAGTCTAAAAACATTATTCCTAAAAATATAAAGTCTAAATATATTGGAATATTCACTTTTGTAAATATAAATATTATAGAAATAATTTGACCTAATAATATTCCTGTACATCTACTACAAACAGGAAATTGAAGCTCTCCTATTTTAAAACTTCTGTCTTCCCTTTGGTGACATCCACACCTATTTCCTAAACGCATAAACCATGCCCATATTTTTCTTTGTGTATTTTTCTTCATTAAAATCTATTCCCACAATCATTACATATATTTGTTGTTCTTGTTGTTGTTTTCGTATCTCCTGTATTACATAACCCACATAAAATTCCTGGCCATCCGAATAATAGATAGCCACAACATGCATCGCTACCATCAAACCCTTTAGTATGGGTATTTGTATTTATAATACTTGATATATTTTCACTTCCACATCTTGGACATCTCATACATTTTCCTCCTATTTTTTTCTAATTATATATATTTTTTACCAAAAAAGCAATTAAGTTTATATAGATTAATAAAAAATTAATATTTCATTTATATTTATTCTTGTATAATGTTTTGTTAAATGGTACAATGTTCTTCGAAAGGAGTAACTACATATGTATAAAAAAGATTGGTTATTAAATCAAATAGATGACTTAATTGACTTTTTGGTAAAGGTTTTCTTAAATCAACCAACAACAGAATATTTACCAGAAAATATTGTAAATTCATCTTCAGACGAATTATATAATTTATTAGATAAATTAATTTGTGATAAAAAAATTAATGAAGCTGAAAATTTATTATTTGATAAAATTGACGTTCAAAACCCAAAACATCTTGCAATAGCTATAAACTTTTATGACAAATTAAATAAACTAACAGATGAAACTTTAGATTCTTCTAATTATTCTAGAGAAGAAATAAACCAAGGTTTAAATGATATTTTAGATAAATTTGGTATTAAAATCGATTTTAAATAGATATTATAAAACCGGGATTTTAGGGACGTTCCTTAAAATCCCGGTTTTATTTTTTATTTCTATCATTTACCACTTTTTAAAATATATTTTTATTCTAATATAAATAAATAGCAAACCTTAGACATTTCTAAGATTTGCCATTACAATAAGATGACATTATAGTTATCTTATTTTGAACTTTGCAGAAAAAGTCAAATCAATTATTAGTTACATTTTTAGAGATTTGTAGTTCTGATTACCAACTATATGATTCAAATTTTGTAGCATATAGTTTTCCATCAGTAGCAGAAAACGGAATATATACTCTAAACCGATAACGCCCAGAGCCTACATTCCATGCTTTCACAGTTCCCTGTGAATCAATACCACATTTTTCCATTGCTACATCTTTCCAGCCCCACCATTCTTTTTTTTGAATTATAAAATCAAAGTTAATAGTTGATGGCATATAAACATCATGGCCAATCCATATATCTGCACCAACGTTATTACCATCATACTCTGCCTCCAAAACAGTTACTTCTGTCCGTCCAGGAATAACAAATTTACTGTCGAAACCATACCATGATGCATGAGCTGTTACAGCTGTACCCATAAGTACAGTAAGAGCAAGAAACATTGCAATAAACTTCTTTCCACTTTTTAAAATTAATTTTTTCATATTATTTTCCCTTTCTTTAAATAGTGACTATTCTGCAAAGTTCTTATATACAAGAACTTAATAGAGTTTATGTATATACTCTATATGCATAAACTCTATATGTATATATGAATTATACTATTCCATAGTATCCTTGTCAACATAATTTTATAAAAAACAAAATTATTACTTCTACTAATTATTTATACTATTCTTGACTTTCTTTTCCTAATATGTTATTTTATTTATACATAGAGATTTTATGTATAAAGGAGGAGGGTTATTATGGGTACAAATTTTAACTTTATTAAAAGTGATATTCGAACACTATTATTAAAATTACTTTCTGAACGTGATATGTATGGCTATCAATTAATCCAGACATTAAAAGAACGTTCAAATAATTTTATTTCATTAAAGGATGGATGTGTTTATCCTATATTGCATTCTTTAGAAAAAAGTAATTTAATTAAATCTTATTGGGTTGAAAGTCAAAATGGTAGAAAGCAAAAATATTATTCTTTAAATGAAAATGGTAAAAAAATATTAGCTAAGGAAGAAAAAGAACTAAAAAAATACATCTCATATGTTAGTAGTATATTAGGAGGTGTTTGATTTGGAAACAAGTAAAAATATTAATAATTTTCTCAATTCAATATGTAATAATATAAAATATTCTCCAATAAGAGAATCTGTAAGAAACGAGTTATGTGAACACTTATTAGAAGAAAAAGAGCACTATATTAAATCTGGATTTGATAATGAAAATGCTGAAATACAAGCTATTAATAATTTTGGCTCTCCTGAAGAAATTAGTAATAATTTTAATAAAATTTATAGAAGACAACTAGATTGGAAATTATTAGTTATATATGTTTTATTAATATCCATAAATATACTATTAACCATTTCAATTGCTATTAATAAAAATATAGATATCGAATATACCATTAGAAATACCTCTTACATTATCATTGGTATTGTAATATCATTCTTTTTGTTCTTTTTTAATTATCAAAAATTTAAAACTAAATATGTTTGTCTCCGGAATTGGAAGTTTAGGGCTACTTACTACAATTGCTAATATATATATAATAAAAAATCAACTATTTGACATACAAAATTATTTGCATTTTGACTTGAATCTACTAGCTGTTTTTGCATATATCATTACTTTTATATCACTTTTAAATAGATTAGATATAAAACGTTTAAAAACTATAAATATATTAGTATCATTTGCAGTAGTTTCACTAATTTTATTATACTTATCTAATGACATTATTCTTTTTACTTCAACTTTTATTATATATGTAGTATTACTATCAATAAAACTATTTAGTTTACATACAAAAAAATATAATAGAATTGCTGTTGGTATCATTGGAGTCACTTTAATTTGTTTTACATTAACACTGACAGTTGCACAGCCACACTTATTAGATAGAATGATGACTTCAGACACCGAAGTCGCATTTATGCAAGAAAGATTAAATAATTCAAATTTTATAGGTACAGCTAATATTGTTCCGAATGAACTCACACAATATTATTATATGAATTTTTCAAATTATTCATTTATATATTTAATAGAACAATATGGTAAATTATTTGGAATTTTTATAATCACAATTTTTGCATTACTATCTATATCAATTATAGTTAGCTGTAAAAACATAAATGATGAATTTGGTAAATTTTTAATTATTGGAATAGGATGTTTTATTTTTATTCAAATGTTAGTAAGTATATTTACTTTGTTAGGTATAATCAATATAGAAATGATAAATATACCTTTTATTACTCATAATGATGCTAGCATTATTCTTTATATGATAGCCATTTCTCTAATAATTTCAATATATGGCAGAAAAAATTTATGTTCCAAGGAAGCTTTAAATACTTAGTAATTATCCCCCGGCTAAGCCGGGGGCTTTTTACTCATAACGCCTAAAAGGCT
>OIXR01000148.1_pt1 | contig 70563 bp, 58 predicted proteins | sample 1587831 | NCBI WGS metagenome assembly OIXR01 (sample SAMN03283263) | human gut metagenome | biome: human-associated habitat; material: feces | host: Homo sapiens | place: USA | collected 2013
TTTCGGTTTATTCTGGTTCTTACTGATTGAACAGCCATCCCATAATTTCTTTGTCCCGTCATATGCATCCGGAATATATACATTGTAATGAATGTCCCCTTCATTTGGAGAATGAAGAACATTATCCAGGAGGAAGCCCCGGTATTCTTCGCTTCCCGGCGTAACATTTTCCAATTCATCTCCGGATGTATTTTTTTCTGTATTTTCTTTTTTCTCATTTGTCTTCTGCTGTACGGTCTGTACCTGGTTTATTGTTTGTTGATTCTTCTTTTCATCCCTGCCAGGTTTTGAAAAGTAGATATATACCATGATTACCATTGCTAAAATAACAACTCCAATAATTGTAAGTACTAATTTCCGCTTTTCCATAAATACACCACCTTCTTTCAGTATGAACCTTTTCGTTTTCTCTTACCTGTTTTCTTTAGAAACACTCCACTATAATATCCAATAAATGCTATCAATATCATTACTGCCAGATAATCCAGCAGAAAAGGAAAGATCCCCTTTTCATAATCATAAAATACAAAATGCATCCTCATAATCAGATAATCTCCTATCTGTCTCCTGTAAAATGCATATAAACCATAACCTGCAATTGTGGTTGCGACAGATCTTGCTGCCCATGTTCTGATGACGGATGGATGTTCCCATAATCGTCCTGCCATTGCTACCGCTATATTCCAATGAAATCCGAGATGTAATGACATCACCACCAGTCCCCAGTATGCGCAAAACATATGTATCTGTCTGGCTGTCATATATGTTCCGGAAATCTTTATCCATTTAAATATGTGATTTGACAATAATATTCCACTTATCATGGAACCCATTATAAGAATAAGCATGATGATAACCAGTACTGTCTGTATCACTCTGAACGCATTATATTTTCCTTTCCTTACAGAGGTCACCCATTTATGATTCAGTATGTAATGTGAAATAAAAAGCACAAGCATCGCCATACCAATCCACTCATGTGCAGTCTCGCTGAGCAGACTATATGGCATAAGAAGAAGCAAACATATCGTCATTCCTATATCTATCAATATTTTTGCTGTAAATCGTTTATTTTTCATATCCTACCTCTTATCTAAAGCATTCATATTGTCTTCCCAGAAAGATATTGCACGATCAATCCATCCTTCTGCTACAGTCCCCTCTCCCAATCCAAATCCATGAGAAAGGCCTTTAAATACTTCTATTTCTGTATTTGGGCCATTTTGTTGTATCTGGGAAATATAATTTTTCATACTTCTGTATGATGCAATTCCGTCACTTGTTCCGACACAGGCATAGGTTGGCGGCTCCATTCCTGTCACCTGGGAAAGTCCTGTATACTGCATAATCACCGCAGCCGGTGCAGGATATTCTTTTTCTCCAAAGTAAGCTGTTCCATAAGAACCAAGCCAGGCCGCCATCCTTGCTCCTGCTGAGCCACCCCAGAGAGAATAATCCGTCATATCAATCTGTAGTTTCTCTGCATTTTCATGTAAAAATGCAATTGCTCTGGCAAGATCCTCACAGGCAGTCTGTGCTCCCGGACGATAAATAAGAGCAAATGCATTATAGCCTTTCTTTGACAATTCTAAGGCATGAGGAAAGCTATCATGTATTCCGGCTACATATACAAAGCCTCCTCCTGCATTGATAATCGTTGTTTTTGCTCCTGCATTTCCCTGAAAGAAAAATAAACCTGTATCCTTTTTATCCGCATCTGCCTGCATTTCTTCTTCACTGTATATTGGATAAAAAATCTGCTCACCATTCATTGCCTGATTTTTCATATAATTTACGATTTCTACTGTTTTATCGGTGTTGACTTCGCTGTACCACGGCAAAATAGAGCTGACGTCTTTTAATTTCAGATTGTCCTCTATTTCCATATCTACCGGAAATATGAGTCTGCCATAATCATCGAAAGCTGAATCATGGATAACATCATTTATATTACTTTCTGCATTAAAACTTTCTTTTTCATTCATATTGATATCCTTCTCTGTCACGCTCTCTTGCTCTGTTTTTCCTGTTTCCTGCGTTTTTTCTTCCCCGATTGCCAGGTTCTGGACTATTGTGCTACACCCACTGAACATGATAACAGTCATGATGATTCCTCCAAGAGCTATCCTCTTTATCTGCATATAGTATCCTCCATTTTCACTTCAGCTAAAGTATAACAAAACGAGACTCCATTAGAAGTCTCGTTTTGTTATTCAGTATTAACCTTTAGGTTTCTACTCGCATGTATTCAATTTTTATTTTACCTTGTTAATAGCATTTATCAGCCGCTTAACCTTAATGGACGGTTTTTTCGAATGAAGAATTCCAAACGGCATAGTATAATTCCAATCTACTGGAATGATTCTGATCAGTGGATGAACACTTTCCCAGCTCTTGAATGCCAGTAATACCTCATTATTGTTTTCGCATCGGTTAAATGCTTCTACATTGTACAGATTAAAGTCTACAATATTGATTTCAGGATGATTTTTCATCATATCATCCCTTAGCATATCGCCATAATAACTCCATCCTCTTCGCATGAGCATAAGATTTTCTCCAGCCAGATCATCAAGTGTTATTTTTTCTTTTTTTGCCAGCCTGTGATGAATTGATACCGCCACACAAAATGGTTCTCTTGAAATCTCAGTGCCATCACAGCCTCTGAGTTCAAGCATTGTTTCATCAAAGATTCCAGCTATCACATCAATATTCTTTCCCATATTAGCCAGTATCTCTCTTGCATTCTCTGGTGTATTTTCAAATGTAATCAATTTAAACTTCATCTCCGGATATATTTTCTGTATCTTAGGCCAAAGTTCCACAAAAACTTCCGGTGGCGTCATCGGAGATATTCCAACACGAATGATTTCTTCATTATGATTCATTGCTTCCTGCGCCCGTATCAACGATTCTTTTGAATATTGAATCAGATATTTTGCATCCTGATAGAGCGATTTACCAGCTTCCGTAATAATAAGACCTCTGTGTGTTCTTTCAAATAATTGCAAATTTAAGCTGTTTTCCAAAGAATTTATCTGTTTAATAACCGCAGGTGCACTTATATATAATTCTTCTGCCGCTTTACTAAAGCTTCCAGCTTCGACAACGCAGATAAATGTATCAAGTTGTGGATTATACATCATGTAATTCACTCCTTTTTGTGATTTTAAATCATCTGAAATGCTTTCAGTGCCCCAATAATTGCCTCTTCTTTCTCCTTCGGACATTGTGGTTGCTTTGCTCCCTCTGACCTAGGAATATTAAAATTCTCCGCTAATTCAATTCCACACTTTCTCTTCACCTGTGCAATATACAGATTAGATACCTTCATCCCATCATTATACTCTGCAACATACTTCTTTATCTCCTTATAAGTAGCCTTACTCTCAGCCGCCGTTAAATCCATCTCGTCCATGTCAAGTCTCACATTCACATGATGCTTCGCTTCGTGGAGTTTGGACAATAAACATACCGTCTCCACATGATTTGTGTTCGGAAATTGGTCGATTGCCGCTGCCTTAACCACTTTATACCCTTGCTCCTGTAGCATTTCCAAGTCTCTTGCAAGGCTTGTTGGCTTGCAGCTTATATAAACCATTCGGTCAACGCCAAAGTCGATTATCTTCTGCAATGCCTTTGGATTTATGCCATCACGTGGTGGATCAAGTACGATTAAATCAGGCTTGTCCTGAAGGTCATCAATTACCTTTAAAACGTCACCGGCTATAAACTCGCAATTTTCAAGGTTGTTTAAGCTTGCATTAACTTTTGCAGCTTCAACAGCTTCCTCTATGATTTCAACCCCAACTACTTTTTTTGCAACAGGCGCAAGAATCTGGGCGATTGTGCCTGTTCCGCTGTATAGATCGAATATTAACTTGTCCTTTGTTTCTCCGATATATTCTCTTGCTTTTGAATACAAAACTTCCGCCCCAAGTGAATTAGTCTGGAAAAATGAAAATACTGAAATCTTGAACTTTAAGCCTAAAAGTTCTTCGTAAACATATTCCTGTCCGTAGAGAACTCTTGTCTCATCGCTTTGCACAACATCTGCCAAACCATCATTAATAATATGAATAACTCCGCACAGCTTAGCTGACAAATCAAGTGCCTTTATTTCTTCCACCAAACTCATTAAGTCAGCTTTCTTCTCCATTTCTGCATCTGATGTTGTAACAAGGGCAACCAAAAGTTCTTTTGTCTTAGTTGTTCTTCTGACTAACAAGTGTCTTACATAACCTTCGTGACGTAATTTATGATAAAAAGGTAACTCTTTTTTTGCACAGTAATCCAAAACACATCTTAAAATAATATTGTAATCTCTATCTACAATCTTGCAGTTATCCACTGTTACAATGTCGTGGAAACTGTTTTTCTTGTGCATTCCAAGTGCCAAAGGTCCATCCTTAAACTCGTCACCAAAAGAAAATTCCATCTTATTTCTGTAGCCCCACTGCACAGGACTGCCAAGTATTCCCTCAAACCGGTAGTCTCCTTTGATTGCATTGTCAAGAATTCCCTTAACCATGTCTTCCTTAAGTTTCAACTGATTCTCATAACTCATTGTCTGGTAAGAACAGCCACCGCAATCACCGAAATGTGGGCAATTAGGTTCAACATCTTCCATTGGTGATTTTTCAATTATTTCCTTTAATCTTCCCTGAGCCTTGCCTGAACGCTTTTTTGAAACAACAAACTTAACCTTCTGTCCCGGCAATGTGCCTTTTACTGATGCTATTCCGTCTTCACCACAATCAACTTCCCCCTTGTTTGGAAAAGCAATTTTTGTAACTACTCCTGTATATTCAACGCCTTTTTTCATCTTTTCTCCTTTTAAAACAACTTTAGCCCAAACAAAGCAGTCGCCGGATTCTACCAACTACTACTCAGCTTGGGCCACTTTTTGTTGTTTGCTTTTTAATTTTTATTCTTCTTCAAAATCGTCTTCATCTTCGTCTTCAAAGAGATCTTCGAAATCATCTTCAAAGTCATCATAATAATCTCTGTTAACGAATCTGTAGATTGCATATGCGGCACCTGCTACTGCTGCTACTGCTGCAATTACTGCCAAAACGATTGCAACAATCTTCTTTGTTTCTTTCTTCTCATCGTCTTTTGTTAAGATTTTTCCAATCTTTACGCCCTTAATTAAATCGTCCATTTCTGTCACCTCATTTTCTATCTGATTGATAATAGATTCAAAATTTATACTTATTGGTATTATACCAAAAATCAAACATATTTACTACAATTTTTTAAGTTTTGCAAAAGATGCCATCATAACTTTTTGACCTGCTGTGTCAAACTCAACTGTTACCTGATAATCTCTTGGTCCGTCCTCCACGCCAAGCACTGTTCCGTCGCCAAATTTTATATGATGAACTCTGTCACCAACGCCATAATCAATGTCTGCCTTTGTTACAACAAACTGCTTTCCAAAGCCCGGCTTAGTTGACGGATTGCCATATGCAGGCTTCTTTGCCATTGCTCTATAAGCGTTTTTGTGTTCATTTGCAGCAAAATTTCTTGAACCGCCGTAAGATGAACCCATATAGCCTGAGCCACCATGATTTAAGGAGCCTTCATAGCCACCGAAACCACTAAAAGATGGTTTCTTCTCAAAACCTGCTGCAACTCTATCCGTTACATTTTTGCTGTTTACAAGGCTCATTGGAATCTCTTTTACAAATCTTGAAATAATATTGTACTGAGTCTCCCCTCTTACCATTCTACGCTTTGCGTAGCTTATTGTTAGATGCTTCATTGCTCTTGTTATTGCAACATAGCAGAGTCTTCTTTCCTCTTCCAGTTCTTCCGGATCATCTGACATAATGCTCATGTATCCCGGGAATAATCCGTCTTCCATTCCGCAAAGAAAAACATTAGGAAATTCAAGTCCCTTTGCACTGTGAACTGTCATTAAAACAACATAACTGCTGTCTTCATCTAAGTTATCAATTTCTGAAACCAAAGCAACTTCTTCCAAAAATTCTGCAAGACTTGGATTGTCTGTATTCTCCTCGTATTCAGTTACTTTTGTTATTAATTCATCGATATTTTCGATTCTGCCATTGGCTTCATCTGTGTTTTCTGCTGCAAGTTCTGCCACATATCCTGTCTCGTTTAACACTTCGTTAACTAACTCTTTCAAAGACATACTCTGTTGCTGGTCTTTGAAATTCTCAATTAAATCAGTGAATTTTCTTACCTTTGTTGCTGCTCTTTCAAGCCCCGGAATGTTTTCAACTTCAAGCAATGACTCATACAAATTAAAACCGTAAGCTCTTGCAAAATCCTTAGCCTTAGTAACTGTAGTCGCACCAATGCCTCTCTTTGGCACGTTTATAATTCTTTCTACAGCTATGTCATCTGTTGCATTGCAGATAATTCTAAGGTATGCCAAAACGTCTTTGATTTCTTTTCTCTGATAGAAGTTCTGTCCGCCAATGATTTTGTAAGGAATATTTCTAAGCAATAATTTTTCTTCCAATGCTCTGGATTGGGCATTTGTTCTGTACAAAATCGCGTAATCACTATAATCTGCCCTTCCAAAATCCACATTTTCCTTAATTGTTGAGGCTACCATATCTGCCTCTGCGTAAGCGTCTTCAGCCTGATACAAATCTATTTTTTCACCCTGTTCATTGTCACTCCAAAGTGTCTTGTCTTTTCTACCTTTATTGTTGTGAATAACTTCATTTGCCGCATCAAGAATAGTCTTTGTTGAACGGTAATTCTGCTCCAGCTTAACTACCCTTGCATTGTTAAAGTTTTTCTCAAACTGAAGAATATTGGAAATATCCGCACCTCTAAATTTGTAAATTGACTGGTCATCATCACCTACTACGCAAAGGTTCTGATATTTAGAAGCCAACAGTTTAATAAAAGCAAACTGAGCTCCGTTAGTATCCTGATACTCGTCAACCATAATGTACTTTAATCTTTCCTGATAACTTTCCAAAACTTCAGGACATTTTCTGAACAAATGAACTGTTTTCATTATAAGGTCATCAAAATCCAACGCGTTATTCTTCTTCAAAGCTTCCTGATAATTATTGTAAATTTTTGAAAGATTAAGCAATTTAAAATCTGACTGTGCCATCTGGGCAACCTCGCCTGTTGTTACAAGCTTGTTTTTGAAATCAGATATTTTCCCAAGAACTGCATTCTCCTTATACATCTTTGGATCAAGATTAAGATTCTTGATTACGTCCTTTAAAAGTTTCTTCTGGTCTTCTGTATCGTAAATAGTAAAATCGTTACTATATCCTATTCTGTCAATATATCGTCTTAAAATTCTTACGCAGGCTGAGTGAAAAGTACTTACCCAAACCTGTTCCGCGCCAAAACCAACAATCTTATTTACACGCTCACGCATTTCACCTGCCGCTTTGTTTGTAAAAGTTATCGCCATAATATTGTATGGCTGAACGTGTTTTTCTTCTATTAAATATGCAATTCTATGAGTCAGCACCCTGGTCTTTCCGGACCCTGCACCTGCCAATATAAGCAATGGTCCTTCCGTATGATAAACTGCCAACTGCTGCATATCATTTAATGTTTCGTATATATTATTCATAAATTCCATCCTTACCGGTAATTATAATTGTTTAATTTGTTATTATGATTACGTTAATCGTAACCTATTTCCAATTTTCATAATCATTTACACTGCTAAAATATTTTAACATATTCCATTCTAAGAATAAAGACACCTTTAATTTTGTTTTTTATTATATTTGCTTGTTTCAATTTTATATTCCAATTCCCGTATTCCATGATTTTATATAGATTTTTTTATTAATATTTTATCTTGTGGTTTTTATTACTACGTGTTATCCTTGTAGTATCAGATAATAAATTATTTATGGAGTAAGACAATGCAATCAGAAGATTTAATTAACCAGGTTTTAGAAGAAATAGAATCATTTAACATTGATGATATTCCTAACATAGATTTATATATGGATCAGGTAACAACATATCTTAATGGAAAATTCAACACATCCAAGAGACATGATGATGACAAGCTTTTGACAAAGACAATGATTAACAACTATGCTAAAAGCCGCCTGTTGCCTCCTCCTGAAAAAAAGAAATACTCAAAAGATCACATGATTATCTTAATCTTAATCTTTTTCTTTAAGAATGTTATATCTATAAACGATATCCAAACTATTGTAACTCCACTTCTAAAGGATTATTACAATAATGATAATATCAATAATTCATTAGAAGATGTAACTAATGCATTCTTAAATCGCGTTCAAAAAAGCGACCTTATTGAGCCTTTGATTAAAGAATTTAAAAATTCTCAGAACATTTTTGGTGACTTAGAAAGCTCTGACCGTGAATCAATTGAAACAATTGGGCTAATTGCCACATTAAGCTACGATATGTATATTAGAAAAAGACTTATTGAGAAGCTTATTGATTCTTTGCCTAGTTCAAAGGGTGATACTGGCAAAGATAAGAAATAAATTGTAGTGTTCCACGTACTTTTTCTGCACCGTACCCAGACATATTCAAATCTTCTGTTTTTGGGGTACGATTTTATTTTATGTAAACTGATTATATCACTTATTCTTGCTTTAAATACGTTTTTGTCACATATTGATCTTTATTCTATGTATTATATTAACCAATATGTCACTTATACTATATTTTCTTCAATATTTGTACCCCGAAAATTACACTTCCTTTAATTTTCGGGGTACACTCTATTAAAATTATAATTTTCTCCGTGTTATGTTAACCAAACATATTCAGAATATTCAAATTAACTGTATGTATTTCAAAAAAATAAATCATACGCAGTTAACATGCTACTTATAACAAAATGTTGTGGTTATTTCATAATCCGCTATTCCGATTTCCTGTAGATTAGTAAACACTTCACATTCTATCTTATATGTTAATCCTTCAATCATATTATAATTAGTAAGACTTACTCCTATTCGCACTTTACTTCCTGGTGCTAAACTTATCGGTGGTCTCATAGAATTAAGAATTTCTTTTTTGCTTACATACTCTTTCTTCTCACCATTCTTGACAATTAAATAGTATGGATATGCCACAAAAATACATTGGTCTGACTTATTATTTAATTCAAGCTTTACATAATCTTTATTACCTTCTACAACCTTGACTGTAACATTCTTATTAGTAGCTTTTTTTAATTTCTTTTTCACCTGCACATTTATAGTCTTTCTCTTACCATATTGATCCTTTAATGTTATCTTTGCCTTGCCAATCTTTTTAGCTTTAACTAATCCTTTTTTATTAACAGTTGCTACTTTCTTATTAGTGCTTTTCCATTTTATTTTTTTCATTGACAAATTGCATAATTTTGCACTTTTACCCTTTTCAATAACAACAGTTTTAAATCGGTTTGTATCAATTTTTACGGTTTCTGCATTAACAATATTTCCCTGACTGCAAATAAATAACATAATCACCATTACTATCACAACGCTTATTTTTGTGTTCATACTCCCTCCTAATAAAAAGCATATCTCCAGTTATTATAAATATCTCCATTTCCTGGATTATAATAAAATTTATATCCCGTATTTCCATTTAATTCTGAAGGAAAAATATGATTGACTACATATACATTTTCTCCATTCATTGGCATATTAGGATCCATATAAACATAATAATATCGCTGCAAGTCTGTTCTATAATAGCATCCACACAAAGCTACTGCATGAGCATAATTTTTTGCACTGTTTTCTTCATTATGTAAGAAACTACAAAAAACCGGTTTATGGCTTTCCATTAAATACAAAACATCTGTAAAAGATAATTTATGTTCAACATATTTCATAGATATTGCATAATACTCCCACATTCTCTTTTCCCACTGAATATTTCCAACTGGATCCGCATTGTATTTTTTCTTTAAATCATAATACACTTTCCTTGCATTACATTTAACCGTTCCGCCACGTTTATAATTAATAATGCTAGCCCCTGTTGCCGCCCAACATATTCCCTGATTGTTAATTTCTCCATTAGCAATCAAATCTAATTTTGTTGTGTATAACATTAACGTATTTTTTGTATTCTTTATAGTTTCATACTTTTTCTTATGCGTTCCTATATATGAAAAATCTGTTGTATATTCACTATCATTTATACTTGCTGTCTCTATTTCATATTCATCTGAATTTAATTTTACATTTTTTGATATATCTGAAAACTTTCGTTTTTTTAATTTTCTATCTGAATTATTCTTTCTTATTGTTTTTCCTGCATTTTCACCTGTTACTACTTTCGTTTCTTTTTTGCTATGTAAACTTAATCCATTGCCATTTGATTCAACGCTAATTCTCTCTTCTCCTATATCATTAAAAAAATTTTCACTATATAAAAATGACGTTAATTTTTTTCCTTCGTATTCTGTAACATTTATTGCTCCTATCTCTTCATCTGCTACTTTCACAAAAAATATAGAACTTTTGTTTTTTGAATTTTCCACATTAAAAGACTGACTTATTTCTACTTTATCATTCTTTTGACAGTCCACTCCTGATAAATAACCTCCTAACTCCTCAATCGCAACACTTTTATCATTCTTCTGAACTTGTCCAGCATTTACGTTTTTCATATTTGCCATTAGCAAAACGCTTAATATAGCAAACATAATAAATTTTTTCTTACTTTTTTTCATATCTTTCCTCCTACTCTCTTTCTTTTCCATATTGGATTTCTCATTTTCATTATAGCATACTTAATTTTTAAAAAAGTGGAATATTCTCTTATTTAGTAGAATATTATTGAATTTTCGCATAAAAGAAAAAGGTACGAAATCTCTATCTCGTACCTTTACTTCTTATTCATCTTTCTTTAATACTCTTTCAAGTACCATATCATACCCGTCATTTCCATAATTAAGTGAACGGTTGACTCTGCTTATTGTCGCTGTTGATGCACCTGTGGCATTAGATATGTCAAGATAAGTCTTTCCTTCTCTTAACATTTTGGCTACTTCATATCTCTGTGAAATAGAAAGCAACTCGTTTACTGTACAAACATCTTCAAAAAATGTATAGCACTCTTCCTTATTCTCTAATGTTAATATTGCATCAAAAAGATGATCAACTTCTGTATTTCTAATTTTTTTACTCATTTCAACCTCCTGAGAGATACCTTTACTTACTTTAAGATTTTATCACTCTAAAGTTTGAAAGTCTAGTATTTTTTTCTTAATGTTTTTAATTCTTCAACACTAAACTTGTATGTTGTGTTACAGAAATCACATTTTACTTCGATTGCCTTGCCATCATTAATTATTTCGTCTAATTCTTTGTTGCTTAATCCTGCAAGTGCCTTTACAATTTTTTCCTTGCTACATGTACACTTAAACTGTGTATCGATTTTGTCTGTAAACTCAACATCCATGTCGCCCATTACTTCTTTAAGAATATCTTCAGGTGTCATACCTTTTTCAAGCATATCTGTAACTGATGTAATTTTGCTGATTCTATCCTCTAATGCCTGAATTGTTTCTTCGTCTGCAAAAGGCATTAACTGTACTATAAATCCGCCTGCCTGTTTTACTGTATTGTCTTTTGACATAAGCACCCCAAGGCCTACTGCTGAAGGAACCTGCTCTGATGTTGCAAAATAATAAGTCAAATCTTCTGCAACTTCACTTGTTCCAAGTGGAACCTGACTTGAATAAGGCTCTTTAAGTCCCATATCCTTAATAACTGTTAATGTTCCGTAACCGATTGCCGCGCCTACATCTAACTTGCCTGCATAGTTGGCAGGAATAAGCACGTTAGGATTTCCAACATATCCCTTTACGTTTCCGTGTGAATCTGCTGTAACTGTTACTCCGTTAATAGGTCCGTCCCCCTTCATCATAATTGTCAAAATATCCTTGTCGCCCTTCATCATAACGCCCATCATTGCTCCACCTGTAAGCAAACGACCTAAAGCTGCTGTTGCTACAGGACTTGTATTATGATGCTGTCTTGCTGTTTCAACCATCTCTCTTGATGTAATTGCAAATGCTCTAATCTGACTATTTGCTGCTGTTGCTCTTACTATATAGTCCACTTATTTTTCCTCCTGATTTTCTTATCTATATCTTCTTAAGTTTTTATTTCGAAACTTGATTTTTCTGACATTCTCTTGCCACAACATATATTCTTTCGCTTTCGCTATTAGGTTCATTTCTTGTAAATGCATCATAAACAGTTACGAACTCAAGTCCTGCAAGATTCAAAGCTTCTTTGATTTCTTCAACTGTATAAGCTCTCTGATAATGCTCCTCACTAAATTTATCATATCTATTGTCATCACCTTTAACAAAAATAGAAAGCATATATTCATTTATACAATCTTTCTCATCAAAATAATTGTCCCAAATAAAACTGCAGTCTTCTCTGTCCTCGGCAATTACTGATTCGCCAATACTTCTGTATAACTCTATTGTTTTTAAATCAAAAACAAAAATTCCACCCGGATCAAGATAATTGTTAACCAACTTAAAAGTTGTAACTAAATCTTCGAATTCCGTAATATAATTAATTGAATCACAAAGGCTTACTACTGCCGCCACCGTTCCATACAAATCCAGTTCACGCATATCCTGGCACAAATACAATATACCGTCGTTTTTTCTTTTTTCAATTGCCATATTAAGCATTTCCTGGGAGTAATCCACGCCAATCATATCGTAGCCCTTGTCTGCCAACAGTTCCGTAATATTGCCCGTTCCACAGCCCAAGTCTAACACAATACCATAATTGACACCATATTCTTTTAAAATGCTAACCAAATATTCGCACCATTTATCATATTCAATATTGTCCATAAACTTATCATAAACCTGTGCAAAACCCGTATATGCTTCCATAGTATTCCTCCATAATCCTTACCATTCTATCAGCAAAACTTTATAAACGCAACCATTAGACTTGCCAAAAATCTCACACTACATTATACTGACTATGACAATTTAAAATATGTTAAAATTATAAAATAAAAAACAGGTATGAAAGGTAAATTTAACAGGTAACTTTTTATGATAAATATTACTGGTGAAATCCGTAATTTATCCGCCAAAAGGCTAATCATTCCAACGATAACTTTTGTTCTTATGATTTTATCGTTAATGATTTTTCCTTTTTTTAAAGTGTTTAATCCCGAACCCATATCAAACATATATAATGTAAGACTTTCTGACAAATACGTAAAAGTAACTGCCAAAACCCTACATTACTCAAGTTACAATCTTATAAAATTTGGCAATAAGAAATACGGATATTATTATGCACTAAATGACAATCAATGTGTTTTTGTGATTCTTCCTGTAGGTAGCACACCTAAAAAAACATTAACAAATTACAGTTTTAAGGGCAAAGTTATAAAGCCCAACAGTTCTTACAAGGAGATGCTTGATGCATTCTCAAAAGACTTAAACTGGGATTCTCAATCCCTTTCAAAAATCACAGGTGAGTGTTTAATTAGCAATGCTAATTACCACCCTATTAAATATATGATTTTTATGTGGTTTGTTATAGTTATTATGCTGATTTCATTAAAGAATATAGTCGAAGCAATTATGGGAATAGTTAATCCATATCTTTACCCTGTTTGCACTTTTTTAAACAAACAGCTTGGAAAAGAATATATTGACGATGCCGAGTCAGAACTTAGTTTTGGTAATTACATACAGATTAACTCGATTTATATAACTGAAAACTATTGCATAGACCTTGGAAAAAACAAGATTTCCATAATCCCCCTTAACGACATTGTGTGGTGTTACCGATTGGGAAATATTAGTCTTAATCCTAAAAGCGAAGAACCGACTTTTTCACTTCACTTTACATTAATAGATGGCTCCACAATTCTTTTTAAGAAAAAAACAAGCGACGAGGCTTTGGAAGCAATTAATGCCATCCGTGCAACAGAATACAATATTATAATCGGCCATTCGGAATCAAAGAAAAAAGCTGCAAAGGCAGTTATAAATAGTTATAAACAAAAATAGGCTGTTGCAACAACTGCAACAGCCTATTTTTTTGTGAAAACTATCTTCCACAACAATATTTATATTTCTTTCCTGAACCACATGGGCAAGGATCGTTTCTTCCAACTTTCTTTTCCTTTATAACTGTTCCTGAAAGTTTCTGTTCTTTGTAAAGTTCCTTTCTTCTTTCAGGTGTTAAAAGGTTGTCCCATTCTTCTAAGTTATAAAGCCAGTCTGCCTTAGCATCAACCATGTTCTTGTATAACTTTTCAGGATCATATTCTAAGCTAACTTCTGTTGTATCTTCTAATTCTTCTATTGGATTCTCAACCTTTAAGCTTTCGTTGATTCCATCAAGGAAACCTACCATTGTAAGAACTTCCATATTGTATTTCTTTGCAAGTTCTTCAACTGTTCCCTTTACTACTACGTCAGGATGTCCAAGGATATCTTTGTATACTTCCTTCTCCTGTACGAAATAAGCACCCCAGAACTGATTGTACCGCTCCTGTGTCTGTTCCTGATTATAAGCGATTTCACGCCATGTCTTTAATAAATAATCGTTTGCCATTTTTTCCTCCAAATGTATTAATATGCTAAGCACCTGTTACTACCTAACATTAAATTTTTCTTCTCTAGGATATTATACAAATACTAAACAATAATTGCAATAAAATATTATTTCTACTATACTAAAGAGAGTTTAGAAAATAAGCTTTTTTAGCTTTATCGTTGCATTTTTGTGACAGAATGGAGTTTTTATGGAAAAATTAAAACGAATCCTTGCTATATTGGCAATAATTTCACTTATATTTTGTGCTTTGCTTACATTGGTTTTTGCACTTCTTACAAACTTTGGAGTTGGAGATTTTACTAATGCCTGGAGAGCAAGTGCATGGTCAATGATAATATTGCCGGTGCTTTTTTATGTAATGATATGGATTTGCAAGTTGTTGAAGAAGTAGTAGAGAATATTGTAGTGGTTGACAAACTATACAGATAGGCATTGAGCCTCTGTACTCATAGACCTTCGGTCTATTTCGTCACTGGCTTTCGCCTTGTGTGCTACTACTTATACAGATAGGCATTGAGCCTCTGTACTCATAGACCTTCGGTCTATTTCGTCAGTGGCTTTCGCCACATCAAATTAAAAAAACACGGTTGAAAAATTGTGCAAGCACATTTTCAACCGTGTTTTTTCATTTGACAGAGGCTCAATGCCTATCTGTATATGATTTCATGTCTTCCTGGTCCGTTACTTACCATTTTTACTGGTACGCCAAGTTCTTTTTCGATGAATTCGATGTATTTACGACAGTTTTCAGGAAGTTTGTCGTATTCTTTGATTCCACGTATTTCTTCTTTCCATCCTGGAAGTACTTCGTATACTGGTTTTGCTTTTTTGAGTTTTGCTGTTACTGGGAAGTCTTTTACTACTTCGCCATCGATTTCATATCCTACACATACTGGAATTTCATCTAAGTATCCAAGTACGTCTAATACTGTAAGTGCTACTTCTGTAGCTCCCTGCATTCTTACTCCGTAACGTGAAGCTACGCAATCGAACCATCCCATTCTACGAGGACGTCCTGTTGTGGCTCCAAATTCTCCACCGTCGCCACCACGTCTTCTAAGTTCATCCGCTTCGTCTCCAAAGATTTCACTTACGAATTCTCCAGCTCCAACTGCACTTGAGTATGCTTTTACTACTGTGATGATGTCCTTGATTTCATATGGTGGTATTCCTGCACCAATTGCACCGTATGCTGCTAGTGTTGATGAAGATGTTACCATTGGGTAAATACCGAAATCAGGATCTTTTAATGTTCCTAACTGTCCTTCAAGAAGTACTGTCTTTCCTTCTTTAATTGCATTGTTTAAGTATAATGCTGTATCGCAAACGTAAGGTTTTACAATATCTCTGTATTCATGTAATGTTTCTAATAATTCATCAGCATTGATAAGTGGCTTATGATACATATGCTCTAACATAATGTTCTTCTGTTCTACTACTCTTGCCACTTTTTCCTTTAATGTATCTTCATCAAATAATTCTGATACCTGGAATCCAATCTTTGCATATTTATCTGAATAGAAAGGAGCAATACCTGACTTTGTTGAGCCAAATGCCTTTCCGCCAAGTCTTTCTTCTTCATATGCATCAAAATCAATGTGATATGGCATAAGAATCTGTGCTCTATCTGATACTAAAATATTTGGCTTTGGCACTCCCTGTGATACAATACTATCAATCTCCTTCTGAAGATATGGAATGTTCAGTGCCACACCATTTCCTATAATACATGTAGTATGCTGATAGAATACTCCTGATGGAAGTAAATGAAGTGCAAACTTACCATATTCATTAATAATAGTATGTCCGGCATTACTTCCTCCCTGGAATCTTACGATAATGTCTGACTTTTCGCCAAGCATATCTGTAATCTTACCTTTTCCTTCGTCGCCCCAGTTAGCACCAACAATCGCTCTAACCATTTGGTTTCCTCCTATTTAACTTGAATTGTTCTTTATTATTTGTTTTATCTGCTATGCTTTGTTCCTAGCAAACCACTAAATATTATACTATCTAATTAAGAAAAATGCTAGTGGTTTAGTTTTTTTCTTTTATTAATTTTCCTACATTATTATAAAAGCCTTTTTTATGCGTATTTTTATTTAATTCTCACTTTATTAGATTAAATTATTAATTCGCTAAACTTTTTTTACACTTTCACATTGATAATATTTTATCAATATGCTATATTTAAGAGTAGCATTTATAAAGGAGATTAAGGAATGTACAAGATTTTACGAAGAAAACAACTTAACGACACTGTAGTGCGTTTAGATGTAGAGGCTCCATTTATTGCTAAGAAAGCAAAAGCAGGTCAGTTCATTATTTTAAGAATTGACGAGCGTGGTGAAAGAATGCCTCTTACAATAGCTGATACTAATGCAGAAGAAGGCTCTGTTTCTATTATCTTCCAGATAGTTGGACAGACAACTATGCTTCTTTCTCAGATGAATGAGGGAGATTGTTTATTAGACTTTGTTGGACCACTTGGCGCTGCAACTGAGTTTGGCCACATTAAGAAAGCCTGCGTTATCGGTGGTGGTGTAGGTAATGCCATAGCTTATCCATCTGCAAAAGCTTTATTTAATATGGGCGTTGATGTTGATGTTATCGCCGGTTTCAGAAGCAAGGATATTGTTATTCTTGAAGATGAATATAAAGAAGTTTGTAACAGACTTTTCATTACAACAGATGACGGAACTTACGGAGAGAAAGGTTTTGTAACTAACAAGCTTCAGGATTTAATCGATGCCGGTAACAACTATGATCTTGTTATCGCTATCGGACCTATCCCAATGATGAAATTTGTTTCTAAGGTTACTGAACCTTATAATATTAAGACTTTAGTTTCACTTAACCCTATTATGATTGATGGTACAGGTATGTGTGGCGGATGTCGTGTAACTGTTGGTGGTGAAATTAAGTTTGCTTGCGTTGACGGTCCTGACTTTGACGGTCATCAGGTAGATTATGACGAGCTTATGAAACGTAATTCTACATATAGAGAATTTGAAGCTCACGATAGAGAAAACTGCCGTATGTATAAAGCGGCTGATGAAATGGGAGGTGCCAAATAATGCCAAACATGTCTTTAACAAAGGTTCCAATGCCTGAGCAGGATCCTAACGTACGTAATAAGAATTTTGAAGAAGTTGCTTTGGGTTATACTAAAGAAATGGCTATGGAAGAAGCAACTCGTTGTATTAACTGTAAGAACAAACCTTGTATGAGTGGTTGTCCTGTATGTGTACGTATACCTGAGTTTATTGCTAAGGTTGCAGCAGGAGAATTTGAAGAAGCTTACAAGATTATCACAAGCACTAATGGTCTTCCTGCTGTTTGCGGACGTGTTTGTCCACAGGAAAATCAGTGTGAAGGAAAATGTATCCGTGGTATCAAGGGCGAACCTGTTTCTATCGGTCGTCTTGAAAGATTCGTAGCTGACTACCATATGGCTCACAGCAATGATGATGCTGTTAAACCTGAATCTAATGGTATTAAAGTTGCAGTTGTTGGTGCAGGTCCTGCAGGGCTTACATGTGCCGGTGACCTTGCAAAACTTGGTTACGAAGTTACTATTTTTGAAGCTTTCCATAAGGCCGGTGGTGTTTTAGTTTATGGTATTCCTGAATTTAGACTTCCTAAGGCTATCGTTCAGAAGGAAGTTGAAAATCTTGAAGCTTTAGGTGTTAAGGTTGAAACTGACATGGTTATCGGTAGAGTTCTTTCTATTGATGAAATCATGGAAATGGGATTCAAGGCTGTATTCATTGGTTCAGGTGCAGGTCTTCCATCATTTATGGGTATTGAAGGCGAAGCTTTAGTTGGTGTTTACTCAGCTAATGAATATTTAACAAGAGCAAACCTTATGAAGGCTTATCTTGATGATTATGATACACCTATTATTAAGAGTAAAAATGTTGCCGTAGTCGGTGGTGGTAACGTAGCTATGGATGCTGCAAGAACTGCTTTAAGACTTGGTGCTGAAAATGTATATATTGTTTACCGTCGTGGTATGGAAGAACTTCCTGCCCGTGGTGAAGAAGTTCATCATGCAATTGAAGAGGGAATTATCTTTAAAACACTTAACAACCCTGTTAAGTTAATCGGAGATGAAGATGGTCGTGTTTGCAAGATGGAATGTGTTGAAATGGAACTTGGCGAACCTGATGCTTCAGGACGTCGTCGTCCAATGGTTATTGAAGGAAGTAACTTCCAGTTAGACGTTGATACAGTTATCATGTCACTTGGTACTTCACCTAACCCACTTATCAGAACTACAACAAAAGGACTTGAAGCTAACAAGTGGGGATGCCTTGTAGTTAATGAAGACACTCTTGAAACAACAAGAGATAATGTTTATGCCGGTGGTGATGCCGTAACAGGTGCCGCTACAGTTATCCTTGCTATGGGTGCAGGAAAACAGGCTGCTGCAAGCATTCATGAAAGATTATCAAAATAATAATTGTAATATGAAAGTGTAAATTAAGTTGCAATACATATGATTAGTATTTAGACTTTTGACATTCAAATTATAATATATAACAAAACAGGAGCGTGCCTTTATGTGGCATGCTCCTGTTTTTGTTATGTTCAGTAATAGAATCCTTGCAATAAGCAGAGTAAATTGGCGTATGTACCCCAAAAAACAAGCTTTTTTAAATGTAGGGGTACATTTACCGCGTGTTCAAATCATATGTTGTACTAAATTAATGTAGATTTGGGTAAACGTACCTCAAAAATCGTAGTTTTTGAAATATCGGGGTACATTTATTGCATATTCAAATTATGTATTGTACGAAATTAACGTAGATTGGGGCAAACGTACCCCAAAAATCGTAGTTTTTGAAATATCGGGGTACATCCATAGTAAAATATCACTTATAGGTAGCATGTAACATTTGAAATTATGAAATTTGTACCCCGAAAATTAAGAAAATAATTATATCGGGGTACATGTATAAAATTGAGATAAAAAAGAATGATTTAATAAGAAACTCCACATACACACATATTCATAATCCTTGTAAGTACTTTGATTAGTATGATTTTCGCATTAAACCCAAAAGAAACTCCAACAATAATCGTAGTGCATAGCAACTGGTACTTTGCAACAAACTAATTAACGTTGGAGTTTTGTTTTTCTATTAACGTAATGTTATTTCTTAATCTTTACCTTCTTTATTTTTGACCAAGGTCCTTCCATACTACCATCGTCTAATGTTACATAAGGTCTACGTGTAGTTGTTTCAGCCTGTGCTGGTTCATAACCTTCCGGATTTCCGTTGCTTCTATACATTTCTCCGGCTAAAGTCAATTTGCCTGTGTTATAAAGCCAAAGTCCTGTATTTGCATTATTAAATTAAACCCGTTCAACTCTCTATTTAAAGTTATAAGTAAAAAACTTTTTTAAGCCAATGCTAATATTTAATAAAAATTTTTACTTATTTTTGTATATATTTTTTACTGTTAAGATAATGTAATTTGCAATTCTAATCTCATATTTTATCCTGGATATTTTTTTATAAAAATTAGAGTATCAAACTACTAAAAGATTGATTACATGAATTCTATAAATTTATTTAAGATTTTTTTCAAAAAATGTTGACAAAAAGTAAAAAAGTGATATATTAATAATAGTTACTATTATTGTTATCAAGAAATGAGGTAAACATGATTAAACGAAGCGTTCAAAGAGAACTCATCCGAAATAATCTGGCACATCGTACAGATCATCCAACCGCTGATATGGTTTATCAGAGTATTCGCGAAGAACTTCCTAATATAAGCTTGGGAACAGTATATCGCAATCTTAGATTTTTGGTAGATCAGGGTGATGCTCTTTCACTGAAACTTGGTGATGGCAAGGAGCACTTTGATGGCAATGTTAATCCACACTTCCATTTCATATGCACACAGTGCGGATGTGTCGATGACATATTTATGCCGTCAATTGACGAAATCTGTACTATTGCTGCTCAGTACTATAGTGGTAACATCAAAGGACACAGTACTTATTTCTACGGTACTTGCCCTAAGTGCAAAACCAAACACTAAGTGTATTTTATAAAAGGTTTTATATTAACAATATTATTTTTAAAATTTAGGAGGAAAAAAAGATGGCAAAATTTGTATGTTCAGTATGTGGTTATGTTCATGAAGGAGATTCAGCACCAGAAAAGTGCCCAGTTTGTGGTGTTCCAGCAGAAAAATTCACAAAGGTAGAAGAAGGCGAAAAGACATGGGCTGCAGAACATGTAGTTGGTGTAGCACAGGGTGCTAGCGAAGACATTATTGCAGACTTAAGAGCAAACTTTGAAGGAGAATGTTCAGAAGTAGGTATGTATCTTGCAATGGCAAGAGTTGCTCATAGAGAAGGATATCCTGAAATCGGATTATACTGGGAAAAAGCAGCTTACGAAGAAGCTGAACACGCTGCAAAATTTGCAGAATTACTTGGTGAAGTTGTAACAAACAGCACAAAGAAAAACTTAGAAATGAGAGTTGAAGCAGAAAACGGCGCTACAGCAGGAAAATTCGACCTTGCAAAGAGAGCAAAAGCTGCAAACCTTGATGCAATCCATGACACAGTACATGAAATGGCAAGAGACGAAGCAAGACACGGCAAAGCATTTGAAGGATTATTGAAAAGATACTTTGGTTAATTACGAGCAACGTTAAAATAAATAGCTTACACCTGGGAGTTTACTCACAAAGGTGTAAGCTATTTTATTTTAATGTTGTGACAATCTCCAGCGAAAAGAAGCGAAGCGGATTTGAGCTGGAGGTTGCTCGTAATTATAGCTACAAATCAAGCAAATATGACTCAAAAGACTGCGAAAAAGAGTACTTGTATTCTTTTTCGTAGTTTTTTTAATTTATATTTATAGGGCGACAGCCCTCCATGAAATAGCCCGTAGGGCTATGAATGGCTCGGCTTGCGCTATTGAAATTTGTCTGTATTGTTAGCTTATTTTCTTAAATACAATTGAAAGGATCTCAAAATCGCTCATAAAGTCAAGCCCTCCTTTCCCAGATTTCCTCTTTAGAAGATTTCTATGTAATCAGAGGGTTCAGTCCCTCTGTTGAAGGACTAACCGCCTACCGTTTCTTGGTAGCACCTAGTGCAAGTCTATCAAATCCATCAATAGAACTCAATGTTATTTTTCAACAAATCGTTTATATTTTGTCTTATTATTTATCTTTATTTTTTATGTTATGCAAAAAGTCCTCAATCCACAACGCTTATGTTTGTAAATTGAGGACTTGTACTTTTTTGCTATTCTTTTTCCAACACTTCCATTATAGAATCAACATCATACTCAGGTGCGAATTTACTTGCAACATTGCAAATTTTCTCAATAGTTGATACATCTTCTTCCAAATCATCAGCAATCTCTTCAATGGATTTATTTTTTACTAACTTCTTGCACACAAGCTTTATTAGTTTTATTTTTTCTCCATTCGCTCTTCCAACTTCTAGTCCGTGTTGTTCCCCTTCCTCATAGAAATCTTCTTTCCAATGAGCCATTGTTTCTTCTTCGTTGTATTCTCTCCAAAGCATATCTTCTACCTCCGATCTATGATCCTGTAGAAATTCCTTTAATACATTATTGTCCAAACAATAATCAATGGCTTTTTTTATTGCATCTTTCAATTCTAATGACTCTGCCAGGAATTCCTTTATCTTACTTACCATAATAGCATATTCTCTTAAAATTGAACACTTGGACATTAATTCTTCGTTATGTCCTGCATTTATGTTTAGCACTGTTGCAGTCCACTCAAATTCTCCATCCTTGCACGGAACCATAAATGCGTCTGACAGTTTCAGCACCTCCCTGTCAGGTCTTTTTTCATTGCCGTTGTAAAAAACATAATATTGAGGTGTAGGTATTTTAATTAATTTTCGACGAAAAACATCCAGATTGTTTCTCACTATGTAATCATTGTAAAGTTCTGCCGAATACCTGTAGCCTCTTAGTGGCATGTTATAACTCCATGTGCTTTGATGCTCATAAATAGCCATGTTCCAGTCTATAATGCATGACACGTCATTTTTCATGTTCATGTAAAAAACATCATCTAATGTGTTTATTTCCAAATCATCCGGATTTGTATAATTACTGTCATTTAATGCATTATATAATTCCAATAAGTTACCTTTGTTCTTTTCGTATCCAAATAGTTTTCTGAATACTCTGTCTTTGTGTTTTTTGCTTCCTTCCATAAACTCTCCTTTAGTTTATTCCGGGACAGCATAATATAACTAATACCTATATGGAGTCAGTAAATTAAAAAGCGAACAAGCTCATGTCACTTTTTAATTGTATTTATAATTATACATATATTATGGAAGTTTGCAACAATAAATTTATATAATTTGTTATTTAACATAATATTATCTTTAATCATAAAAGGCACTTATTTTCAAATACAACCGTATCCGAAATGAAATGCCTTTTAATTATGTTCTACTGTACTGCACAAACCACTTGTTTAGAAACTTCCCTATATACAATACTCTATTGTATATATTTCCAACATTGTTACAACAATTTAGCCAAGCGTTCATTTACTCTACCTATAAAATGATTACTTCTGTCTTTTAATACTTCCCTGCACTCCTGTTCATTATCTACACATATTTTACCATTTAAACCAAGTATTGATTTTGTTGCATCATCATCTATTCTCTTTACATAATCACTTAATTTGTCATTTAAAATATCTCTATTTTCTTCATCTGTTATGTAAATGAAATTAAATGGAGAATTTAGAAAATAACTATCATCCTTTCTCAAATCAACTCCTGATTTCTTGCTTTCTTCAGAATCTGATTTTAGTGATGCTAAAGGTATAACATGATGTTTGTGTAAACTTTCATCTATAAACGGATTTAATTCTTTTTCCTTATCTATAAGACCTTTGTATGTCATTGATAAATAATACTGACATACAACATCCCTAAAAAATGATTTAGGTGTTATTCCTGCACTATTCATCTCTAATAACAAAAATTTCTTTTCTGAATAATAATCCACTTTAAACATTTTTTCCTTTAACTCTGCTAACCACTCTGCATTTTTGGTTTCAATTGTATTAATAAGCTTTTTAATACTGGTAATAGTTCTTTCTGTTTGATCCGAATTATAATAACCTGAAAATATACTTATCCAATACCATGCTTCTAAATAGTCATACGTTCTACTATCTTCTCTGTAACTTTTGTTCGATAAAATATATGAAACAACTACTAACATTAACTTATAATTTATATCTTTAATACTTCTAACACCACATCTCATCTTGAAAAATAAAAGTGCTAAATCCAAAGCATCACATACATCTTCGCATTTATTTTTTAAGTCACAAGGTTTTATTGCTAATATTTTGTTCTTTTTAATCAATTCACTTTTAATATCATCCGGATTAAATAATCCGGCATATGAATAAAGAGACATAACATTTAAATATGCGTCAATATATGTATTAACAGGTTCTCCATTTTTATTTTCGATACATCCCATATCTATCGTGGCTATATATTTTTCTGATGTTAACTTTGCTCTAACATTTTCATTGTTTTTTAATTGTTCATTATAAATAGCCTCCGGATACTTTCTTTTCTTTTTCATATATTTTTCTATTTTATCATAATAATTTTCATCACTTTCACTTGCAAATCTTGCCATTACTAATTCAAATGTTCCTAGAGAGACTCCTCCTTCATTTAAGTTTTCATATATATTAATTGCTCTGGCTCGTTTGCTATTATCGACAATTATCTGATGTAGTTGTATATTATTTAAACAGGATACAAGATATGATCTTATATTATTTTCCCATTCACTTGCCTGTGCATCTAATTTTTCCTTAAAACTTTCATTTGGCATAACTTCCGATACTTTATCAGATATTATATTCTTCTCAAATATGCTCTTTTTTTCATTTTCAATTGAATCGTACTCTTCAATTATATCCAAACATATATTTTCTGATATTCGTTTTAAAACAGTTGATAATCCCATAGTATTCTTCCCTGTTAACCAAAATAAAGGTATTAAATACTCTTTTCCTGATGTACAATAATTAATTAAATCTGATTTTGTTGATTCCTTTTCCTTAAATGGGTTATAGCATTCATCACTATTAGCATTAAATGATATTATTTTTATTGCCTCATATATATCATCTGACAGAAATTTAGGTTCTTCTTTTTCTGCATCTTCTAAAGGAAATTGCAACTTTCTAACCTGAAAAAAATCTTCAACCTCACCTTCCATTCTTTCATATTTAGGTATTCGTAGAAAAAATCTTCTTTGTAATCCTGTTCTATTTATAAGGTTGCTTGACTTCTTTGCCATATCAAAAATAACATTAGAAAATGCATTTGTTAAAACTGTGACTCTCTGCTGTCCATCAAGTAATGCTAAAATTTTTCCGTCCATTTCAAGTTCTTTATACGTTTTTCTTTCTCTACAACCTAGCATTTTATATGCATAATCTTTCGCATCACTATCCAAAAGCAAAATACTTCCTATTGGCATTTTTGCCAATACAGATGCTATCAATCTCCCCTGTTTTTCTTCCTCCTTCCAAATAAATTTCCTTTGAAAATCAGGCAATAAAATTTCCTTTTTAACTATTTTGTCAATTAGGTTACTTAAAGCTTCTACTTTTTCATCCATACTTTTACCTCTCTAAATACTTTTTCTTTAAGTTATTTAAACAAAGCTATTTTCGCCTTGCAAAACTCATCTACATTTCCTCACTTAGTTCTTCCACTGCCTCCAGCAGCTTTTCTATTTCATTCCTTGTTGTGTACCTTCCAACACTGGCTCTTACCACGCCTCCCTTTTCTATATCCATCAAATGTTTATGTATAAGCGGTGCGCAATGATATCCTGTTCTAACTGCAATGTGGTAATCCTGGTCTAATATTGTTCCCACATCCTCTGCCTTGTAGCCTTCAATGTTAAAGGCTACAATTCCTATATGTGAATCTTCCAATGGAAGATATGTAGTTACGTTTTCTATTTTTTCAAGTCCTTTTACAAGGTATTCTGTTAATTCTTTTTCTTTTGCCTCAAAGTCACTTATTCGCCCAATTGTTTCATCTAATGCTGCCTCCATTCCTGCCACGGCAACTATGTTAGGACTTGCCGGTTCCAGCATTGCAGGTATTGTTTTTGGCATATTTAGGTTAAGTGAATCACTTCCCGTTCCTCCGGCAATAAATGGATTAATCTTTGTTCCTTTTCTTACGAAAAATCCACTGGTGCCAAATGGTCCATATAGATTCTTATGTCCTGCAAAAGCTATAAAATCTGCCATTAGGTTGTTCATGTTAATGTCTAATAATCCCAATGACTGAGAGGCATCAATAATAACCTGACTGTTATATTTTTTTGCCATTTCAGTTATCTCTTTAACCGGCAAAATATACCCGGTTACGTTGCTTATATGAGTTGCAAAAACTTTCGTAGGAGGATTCATGGAAAACATATATTCCATTTTTTCAAAATCTATTTCTAATGTTTCGCTCTTTAATGGGAGTTCTATTAAATCAAAACCATATTTTTCACTAATCAAATGTAATGGTCGCATTACTGCATTATGTTCAAAAGGAGAAACATAGCAAATATCTGCACCACTCCAATCCAAACCACCAATTATTACATTCATTGCAATTGTGGCTGATGGCGTAAGCACAATGTCTGCAACATCTTTTCCTTTTATAAGTTTCAAGGCTTTCTCTCTTGTCCGGTCTATTATTTCCGTTGCTTTTCTTGCCAGACTATAAGAGCCTCTTCCCGTATTAACTGCAAGATTTCTGTTTACATAATCCATCTCCGTATAAACAGACTCCGGCTTTGGAAAAGTTGTTGCTGCATTATCTAAATATATAGTTTTACTATTATTCTCCTTATCCATAACTTATCCCTCAAATAAATCCACTTATAATCAGTAACTTCCATTTGCATATGGCAAATCTCTTTTATTAATATCTTTCGCAAATCTTACTGTTCCATTACTTTTCAATCAATTCAATTATTTACTCAACAGTTCTTCCAGTGCCTTTACCAACACTGAAACTTTCTGATTAAGTTCCAATGTATCACCAAATTCTTCCAGTGCATCCTCTATTGCATTCTGAAGGAAATAACTTGTGCTGTCGTCACTGTCAGGTTCAAAGAATCTTTCGATTGTACTTTCCCCTGTTTTAATTGAAATCTTATTTTCTCCCTCTGTTGACTGTTCACTTTCCTTAATAGACTGAATAGTGTTTTTAACATAAGTTAACTCTTCGACAAATCTTTCATAAGAATCGTTTTTCCAATCATTGATATAAATTCCTGTAATAATTTTGCACAATCTTGAAACAATTTCATCCTCATCGTTAGTAGTCAGCTTTTCAATGTACGTCATAAAGCCTGTAATATTCTCAGCGTAAATATGTGACTTTGACTTTTCACTTTGTTTTGAATACCAGTTCTTTAAACATGCACTTAAACTTTCATCAGCCCTTGCTCCAAAAATGCTCTTAACCTGAACTGCTGTTTTCTTCTTTGCATTTACAAGATTGTTGTCCATATATTTTTTAATTTCTTCTATCTGTAAAGTAACATTTTCAAAAACTGCATCACCGCTATTGTCATGGCATATTGCCTTTGGTATTTTTTCAAAAAGAACTTCTCTTGGGTTAAGTTCTATGCCCTTAAATACTTTTCTAAAAGAGTACATTCTTTCGAAAGCATCTTCTTCCAAATAGCCCTGCTCATTTTCTTCAAAAAGCTGTTTTGTAAATGTTAAAGTATACTGGTCCAATGATCTGTACCATCTCTGCATACTTTCCACAATGTTGTTTAAGCGCTGCATTTTTGACTTCTGTTTTTTTCTTAACTCTTCGCTAAGGAAAAGTTCTTCTAAAACCTTTAGATATTTTTCTTTCTCAATACTTTCCTTTTCAATAAAAAGATAATAATCCTGTGGTTTTTCGTTAATATTGTTTAAAATACTGCTTGAAATCTCCACTTCCTTATTCTGAAGATAAATAATCGGCGTATCCTGCAGATTAATTATTTCCTTTGCAATAAAAATAGGAATTACTCCTTTTCTTGTGCCAAAATCCTTACCCAATAATTTGTTATAAAGGACCTGAAAAGAAACCTTCTTGCCTGCACATTGACCTATAAAAGCATCGATTTCTTCAATAATTCTTCTACAGCCTTCCTCCTCAGAACTGTCCCCTTTTAAAATTCCCGTATGCATAAGAGTAGCTCTAAAAATAGTTGCCTCCGAGCTTGTACCCTTTTCAAATCTATTAAGTTCTTCTTCGTTTAAAATGGCATCTATAATTAAATTTCGTGCCTTTTTAATCTGTGCTGATACGCTTTTTCTGTTAATTAATTCGTTGTTAATCTTTGGTGCATGTTCGTAGTAGCTTAAGCATATTTCACTTAAAAATCTATTAAAACTAATCTGGTTTTCAAAACACAACTCCGTCACACCATTTAATGTATTAAAATATTTGCATCTGTTATTTTCCGGCAAATATGACTTTTCAAGTTCTACATTTATTTCAAAAATCAAATCTTCCTTATATATTTCAAGTTCCTGTTGCAGAACTTTATTTTCTTCTAAAAAATCTTTATCCTTAAGCAATTTTTCCACAGCTTTTAATTTTCTAATGTTCTGCTGCTCTGAAAAGCCAAATATTTTTTCAGGATATATTACAACAAGTCTGTTATCATTTAGTTCCTTTAAATGTTCCTTAATCTGATTAACATCCCCATCTTTAAGCATAACAAGACATATAATCAGACCGTCTGCCTTATATGTTTCAAATAAATATTCTGACTTAGATGTATTTAGAAACTGCTCCGGTGTCATATATACGTACTTGAAATATCTTGTCATTGTATATTCCTGGTTGTATTTCTTTGGAAGTACATAATCAAGTTCTGACACTGTGGCAATTTCTTCCTGCCAGTTAAGGCTTAAAGGCTGCTTTTCAATCATGTTGTTCATCTGATTATCAAGATTTACGCCTACGTTATTTTTAAATGCATAAACCCCAAGCTTGCTTCTGTAGGTTACAATATTTTTGCTTTCAAGTTTTTCAAGGCTACTTACAAAATCAGCCATATTTAAACCTGTTGCCAATCTGATTTCCGTCTTTCTAACCGGAACTTCCTCATTTCTATTAATCATATGAAGAATAGCCATTGCCTTAATTATTTTTTCTTCATTTAATGATTCAGCCTTAGTTAAGGCATAGTCTGCCTTAAGCCATTCATTGTGTATGTTAGTAAGAGAAATACTGTCCCTAAACATATTTTGAAAATAGTCATAAACTACATCAACAGACAGTAATTCTTCGCTACCGTTTTCTACTATATTAATTAGACTTCCTTTTTCGTCATTAGCAAGAAAAGTAAAAATACTTCTCTCATTCTGTGCAACCTTTTCACTAATATTTAAAAGTGCATAGGCTGTAAGAGGTAGCATTGGAAAACACCCCTCCATTATGATTTTCTTATATTCTTTCTCTGTAAATAAGCCTGAAAAACAAGGAATCTTGTAAGATTCCCCGATTATTTCTTTATTATTCTGCTCCTGAAACCATGGTTTGCAGTCGCTTACTTTCTTCTTTATTACATGCTGAATAAGCTCATAATTATTCTGAGCTGAAACTACAAATCTAACTTCTTTTAATCTACCCTCAACACCTTTGAAAGCATTAACTATATCTGAAGACAATGCGTTGCCGTACTCTTTAATGCTTTTGTGCGCCACGAAAGTAATGTGAATCTGCTGTTTTTTGGAGTTATTGGCAAGCTCACATATATCCTGCAAAATCTTCATGTCATAAGCAAAAGTATCCTTTTCATGACCTTCAATATATTTACTGAACTCATCGAAAATTATATAAATTCCGCCATATCCATAACTTTCAAGTGCTCTGTTAATCTCCCCGTACAAAGTCATGGCATTATTAACTGTCATTGGCATAAATTCACTGCCGGCAGTAAGTTTAGGATGTATCTCTTTAAAAATATTGAGAGCCTCTTCCTTCATTTCCTTAAGTTCACCCATAAACTCTTCCACAGTTCTGCCATATTCTCTAACAATCTGCTTAAAGCTTTCATAAACCTGTTTAAAGTCTTTCTGCCATTTAGCTATAACTTCCAAAGCCTTGCCATAATCGCTTTCAGGTGCCACATTCATAAGATTATTTTTTCTTAATGACTCCATTAAAGCTATAATAAATTCTTTGTTTAAATCCTTCTCTGTTCCTGAAATAATAACCGGCAGAAAAGGCTTTACACTACTTTGTATAATCTTTATTTTTTCAGCAGTTTCCTTTGAAACTTTTTCTATTTTGTTAATTGTTTTTTTAGTTCTGTCACCTTTTCCATCATTAAGTAAAGCCAGCAAAACCAGTAAAAGGTGTGATTTTCCCTTTCCATAAGGTCCAATTAAAATATTTGCCTTGTCTCTGTCTGACAAAACATTATTAAGAAACCCATCCAACACTAAAATAGAAGAATGGGTTGGTATATAGCTATTTAGTTTAGATAAATTATCTATGTCCAACTGCAAATTCATTGAATTTTGAAATTTCTTGTCTATTTCTATAAAGTCTTTAAACTTATTCATTTATTCTCTGATATACCTGATTGCCAGATATACGCATCCTTTCTATCAGTGTTTAATGTTTTATTAGTCTTACAAATCGCTTTTCTTTATTGTTCCTGTAATAATTCGTTAGCCTTTTAAAAACTTCTTCTAGTGTTTTTTATAATAATTCGAAACAACTTCCTTAAGCTCGATTTTCTTTTTAAGATAAACCATATCAAGTCCTGCTGTTCTGTTAACAGTCAAATATCCCTGACCTTCTAAATGGTCCAAATATTCGTTTAAAGCCATTCTCTTTAGGTTCAAAATTCTTCCCGGTGACATTGGACTGTTAAGCAATTCATCTATTCCTATTGAGTCAACTTCTTTTTTTTCAAAAAACTTAATCAGGCTGTATAGCACTGCATCATCACATAACTTATCCTTGTCAGGCTGTGTTTTTATATAATTATTTCTGTCTTTTTTTAATAAACCCAATTGTGCAAATGGTGAAATCTTATTTTCCTCCGGATCATAATTCTGCTGCTTCTCTTTTACGTACATATTTAAAAGTACGGAAATATCATCTCGCAACGAACGCTCAGGTATGGCTTTTTTCTCTGCCAAAGGAGTAAGCTTTTCTAATAGAATGTTCATTAAATCTTCCTTTGAAAATTCGTCAATGTTAATTAAGTTAAAAAAAGCATACCAGCTTGTTGCAAGTTTCTCATTTCCTGCCAGATTAATATGGAATATCCATAATGAAAATATATCTTCTAAATACTTATCTTCCTTAAAAATAATCTGACCTATATCTGTAAGCTTTGCCCCCTCTTTAGGTGGTTCTTCCATAAACTTTCCGGCTTTAAGCCAATAGCGAATAGCCTTAGCCATATTGCTTCCCACTCCAAGAGCATCCGCCCCATAGTTTTCAGAGAAAACTTTTGGATTGGCATCTACCTTTGCAAGTCCTTTATTAAGCCACCCCTCACGAAGTGCAAATGTTTCATGTCCTTTAAGTTTAATCGCCATTTTCTTCTCCTATCTGCCTGCTTAAGTTTCATAAATAATTAACTAGTTTCTTTTTATTGCCAAAACCTTTCTCATATAACATCCTGCCGTGTAATGATTAACGCATTCTGCACATCTTACACATTTATTGTCCAGTATTCTATAATCAAGATTACCTTCTTTGTCCTCTTTTATAACTATGGCATTGTGCTTGCAAATACTTTCGCACGCCCTGCACGCCATACACATCTGATATTTTGTAATCTGACATTTAATCTTATCCTCTGCTGTTTTAAGATTCTTTGCCCCATCTATGTTGCTGTTAATTATTGTAACTTTTAAAGTTGTAGAGCCAATTCTGCCCTGCAATTTCAAAACAGGATTGCCGTTCCTTCTTGTTACATAAACTTCACCCAATCGCTTATTGCCCATATCGAAATTTAAATATCCAAAAGGCTTAAACAACTCATACAATTGGTCTGAAATTGGTCTTTGAAGTTCATAATTAAAAGCATTCTCTTCCAGCACACAAGGTTCAAATGATACTGCCGACTTCTTTGCATAATCTACGCCATTTCCCCCCTGTCTTGCTTTCCACTTGCCTTCGTCCACATACACTTCCGGATCAGGTTTTCCAATCTTTGTTGCAAAGTCAACCAAAAGCTGTCTGAATCTTTTGGACTGTTCAGGCATATGAATCTTAGACAAAAACTCTGACCAACCACTATTATTAGGACAACACCAGCAGCCAACTCTTGCATACCCTAATCTGTATGCATAATTAAAATCAATTTCTGTTGTAAGCATGTAAAGCCACACATCAAAATCCATCCAGTCAATAATCGGTGAAATAGTTATCTGCTTTGTAATTTTAGAGCCTTCTGTTTCACGCTCATACTTGTTTCTGCTTGCTGATTCGTTTCTTCTTATTCCATAGAAAGTTATAATTTTGTTCTTATTTCTAAACATAGTTTTAATCTTTCTCTGGATTGCACCTGTTTTAAAAATAGTACAGCACCATCTCATAACTCTGCTTGGTGGGCCAACCAAAGCACAAAGTTCCTCAAAATCTTTATCTTTGTTTCTTGATGAAACAACAGGAGTCTGTGGATGTTCTTTTTTAAATCGTTCTATGTATTTCATAGTCTCGGGGAATTCTAAAGTTGTGTCACCGAAAATATGAAGAATCTTCGGTTCACTTAAAGCTCTCATAACAAGATCAGATGTGACTGTAGAGTCCTTCCCCCCTGAAAAAGAAACAAACATATCTCTTGCAGTGTAGTCCTTTGTTGAATTCTTAATATAGCCCACTGCCTCTTTTACAATAAATTCATATCGGCTTCTGTTAGCCTTAATGAATCTGTCTTTAAATTCATTAAAATATCTATAATCAATATTTGAAACTTCACTCTCATATTTAATTCTTATTTCTTCCGAATTCTTATCCTTTAAATCCTTAACTGCAAAATCAACCTTATGACCATCAGCGATATATCTGTTACCTGAGCAGTTCCAAACAGACATTTTTTCGTAATATCCCGGCTCCTTATCTGTCATTATTTCTAATAACAACCTTTCCTCAGGAAAAACCGGTCTCATATCCGTTGTTATTCTTCTGCCGCTACTTCCACAACACTGACATTCCTTCTGATACAATGGCACCTTGCAGGTTTCGCACCAGTATATGTCTGATTTCGTCAGTTCAGTTCTCTGTCCACACACAGGACAGGTACTGCTTTTAGTTTTAATATTGTCATTTCTGCATATGTAATTTAGCACTTTATCACCTATCTCAAATCTTCCGGTTTTAAATGCAAATAAGAACATAATTCCAAAAATTCTGATGCCGTAAAAGTTACATTCTCGTCAGTTAACTTTTTCTCCCAAATTCCGGTATCCTTAGAAATCTGTGATGTAGATATTTCTTTTTCTTTTATGTATTTAATTAATGCTTTTGAAACGCTGTTATTATTTTTCATTTGTCACCGCCATTCCCGTATTACAAGAAAATAATATTATAATGTCTATTATATTCTCTGAATACAAGAAATGCAATGTGGATTTTTCCCGAATTGAAAGAATTCAAAAGGATTTTTCCTTTTTTCAAGGTGATTTGGTTGACGTTGATTTTTTCTTACTATATTATTTAAAAAGAGGTATTTAAAATGAAGAATAGAAAGATTGCAGAAGTATTAAAAGCTTACCGAAAAATGAATAATTTAAGTGTGAGGGACGTTACTGAATTACTGGAAGAAAAGTCACTTAAGGTAGCTGAAAAAACCGTTTACGGATGGGAAAGCAGTGCCACTCAGCCTGACGCTGACACACTACTTCTACTTTGTGATATTTATAATATTGATAACATTCTTGGCACTTTCGGATATACTGACGAAGAGCCAATTAATCTTACAAAACATGAACATCACTTAATAGAACAATATAGAAAGCACCCTGAAATACAGGATGCAGTAGATAAGCTGTTGGATATTAATTAATAGTTAGTAAGATGAAATTATTTACATTTCAAAGAATTAACAGGGCTTAATGCTAATTAGTTTGTTGAAAAACATTAATTAGCATTGAAGCTCTGTTCTTTTTTTGGGAGATTAAAACAAAAGAGAGCACACCAAAACTGATGTGCTCCCAATTAAAAAGGGTACTTTTTATAGCAATTTATTTACCATTTCAAATCAATTACAAGAGCATCTGCTTTGTTATACTGAAGCAATGTACTCTGATCATTTACATCATCATAACAGAATCCGTAAGCTTTTCCTAAAACTGAATGTTCATGGAAGAAACCTGCATAGAAGTTTGCAACACTATTCTTGTAATACTGACTTGGTGTGTACCATTTGTCAGGTTCTGTTGCAACACCTCTGTTAAATGCTGCACAAAGCTGTGCTTCAATAGCTTTTTCAACACCATTTCCTCTGTCAAATGCACCCTTGCCTTCTAACACTTCCTGTGTATTTGGCTTATCAACATAATAAACTGTGCTGTCACCTTCTCTTGTAAATCGCATCTGATTTCCAACTACTCTACCAACGAAGCTTCCTGATTCTGAGCTGAATCTTAAATCTTCATTGGCATATTTGTTCCAGAATTCATTAATATAATTATCAAAATAATTTCCATTATCCTGTCCAACATTAAATGTACTCTTACATGGTGCAATAATTCTATCATCTCTTACAAGTGACTTATATTCATTTGGAACTTCATTCTTGAAAGCTGTAAAGATTTCATCTCTTGTTCCAATATCACCTACTACATTATCGTATCCACCATATAACGAACCACCTATTAAACGTGTAACCATTGGGAAACAGAAATAATCAACACGTGTTGTATTTCCCCAATAATTTTTTCCTTCAATTGTAAATTCAGCAAACTCAAATAATGTGTTAGCATTCACGTCTCCAGGATTGTTAAGATCCGGTCCGGCATAACCTGTTGAACCGTTAAACTTAACATATACAGGTTTTCCATAACTTAAATACATTCTTCCTGAACGGATTGTCGGTGCATATACATGATCTGATTCTGCAAGTGTATGATAAATATTTGCATATTTTGTTCCGTTTACTTCAACTGTGTTAAGACTCTCTGATGCAGGAATCATATTTCCATCTTTATCCATATAACAAAGCTGATTATTTTCATTATTTCCTAAAATGCACCAGTAAATTTCACTGTCACTATATTTTCCATTAGTCTTATTGTTAAGTTCAATTGCAATTCTGTCATCTCTTAAAGGAACATTTTTCTTAAGCTGTGGCTTAAGTTCTTCAGGACATGTTTCAGGTTCTGTTTCCTTTTCACCTGTTCCTGTAATTGCAACCTGTACCTCAAGCTTTTCAGATTCTCTTGTTCCAACTACTGTTGTAATTGCTATTGTATGTGTTCCTTCTGTATAAACAGGAAGCTTTAATGACTGTGCTGAAATTCCTGTACGTCTTCTTTCTCCATCGACATAAACATTGTAACAATCAATTGTTCCACGTCCCCAAACAATATTAACATATCCTACACTTGCCTGACTTACATCCAAACCAAATGGCTTTTCAATTGAGCTGTCTGTTGTGAAAGCAATTGTTGTTGTTTCCTTTGGTATTGTTGTAGGTTTTACAGTAGTAGGTGCTACTGTTGGTACTTCCGGTGCCTTTGTTGTTGCTGGCTGTCCGCTTTCTGCATATGTATATTTAATTGATGTTATGCTAGAAATCTTATTGTTCTTAACTGAAGCAACGCCAATTGTGTATTCTCCTGAACCCTTTGTAAATACTGCCTTATCTAAATTAACTGAAGAAGCGCCAACATTTGTTGCATACACGCCATCAACATATACATTATATGAATCTACATCTACAACCGGTGCCCATGCAAAATAATAAGGTAAATCAGCATTTCCTGCCCATACAAGTCCAACCGGTGCCTGTATACTTTCATCTATATCCTGTCCTGGTGCTGTTGGTGCCACTGTTACATCTGTAGGCTTTGCTGTTGAAGGTTCCGGTGCCTTTGTTGTTGCTGGCTGTCCGCTTCCTGCATATGTATATTTAATTGATGTTATTGCTGATGTTTTATTTCCTTTTACTGCTGCAATTCCAATTGCATATTCGCCTGAACCCTTTGTGAATACAGATTCATTTAAATTAACTGAGCCATCAACTACGTTAGCTACTAAAGTTCCATCAACATATACATTATATGAGTCTATACCATCTGCCTTAGCCCATGCAAAATAATATGGTAAATCTGTATTTCCTGCCCATACAAGTCCTTCAGGGGCTTTTATGCTTTCATCTACATCCTGACCCGGTACTGATGGTGTTGTTACAGAAGCTACCGTTGTTGTTACAGATACATTTGTTGTTGCTTGTGCTCCATTTCCATCATATGTATACTTAACTGATGTTATTGCTGATATCTTGTCTCCTTTTACTGTTGCAATTCCAACTGTGTATTCTACAGCTCCCTTTGTAAACATTGAGGCATCCAAGTCTGCAACATTTTCTGTAACTTTTGTTACATACACTCCATCTATATAAACATTATATCCGTCAGCTCCATCAACTGCTGCCCATGCGAAATGATATGGCAATCCCTCTCCCGGTGCATGAATAAGTCCTACCGGTGCCTGAATGCTTTCATCAACATTACCGTTAGCTGTTGTAGGTGCTACTGTTGTAGGTTTCTCTGTTGGTTTTAATGTTGGTGCTACTGTTGTAGGTGCTACTGTTGTAGGTGCTACTGTTGGTTTTAATGTTGGTGCTACTGTTGGCTTAACTGTAGTACTGTCATTTTTCTTAGTCGTTTCTGTTTTAGTTGTCTTCACTTCAGCTTTAGTAGTTACTATCTGTGAAGGTTCACTCTTTGTAGTTACCTGATTTATAACACTATTATTGTTATCGGAAGGTTTTGTAACTTTAATACTATTATTTCTTTTAACAACAACTTTGCATTTATATTTCTTCTTTCCAACCTTTGCAGTTATTGTAGTCTTTCCCGGTTTCTTTGCCTTAACCTTTCCTTTTTTAGAAACTGTTGCTACTTTTTTCTTTGAAGACTTCCAAACTACCTTTACTCCGGCAGGTTTATTCTTCACCTTTAACTTCTTTGTTTTTCCTACCTGCAAAACTATCTTCTTTGAGCTTAGTCTTGTTGTAGTCCTTGCATTAACATTTGTTAAATTCATAGGCATCATTGTTACTATTAATGCCAATGTTAAAACAATTGTCAAAATTCGCTTCATTTTGTTCATAAATCTCCTCCTAAAAATGTTTTCATTCCCTTCCGCTTTTAAAAATAATTATTGCGGTTAATAAATACGTTTTTATCCTAACATATTTAGTTATTTTGCACAATATTTTTTTTGAAATAAAAACACTTTTATCATTTTCATCAAAAATAATGTTTCAATCTATATTTTAGCAAAAAAAACCAACCCCCGATCACATGACTTGTAATCAGGGGTTTTATTGTTTTTAAAACTGTTTTTATTATCTTTTTATAATTTTATTTTTCTATTCAATGCTTTCGTCATATACAGCTCTGCAACCTCCTATAAACTTAGGTCTTGTTCTTGCTGCAAGTACGTTTGCCTCGCCGATTTTGTTATTTTCAAGTCTTACCGGAACTGCAACTTTCTTAATGTGCATTCCAATAAGAGTTCCGCCAATGTCAATTCCACCGTCTGCCTTAATTTCTTCCACAGCAACAGGATCTTTAAATGTCTTATATGCTGTTGTTCCAAATGAACCACCTGCCTTAGGCTGTGGTACAACGTTAACTATTTCTGAAAACGGAACTGCTGCACGTTCAACTATTATTGCTCTGTTAAGATGTTCACAACACTGAGCTGCAAGATATATCTTTCTGCTTTCAAGGACTTCATATATTCCTGAGAAAACTGCCTTAGCCACTTCAAGGTTAGAATTGCTTCCAATCTTATCTCCACATATTTCACTTGAAGAACAACCAACTACAAGAATATTGCCTTCCTTTAATCCTGCTTTATCGCAAATTTCTTCTGTTGTTTTTTTTGCCTGTTCTTTTAATTCTTCGTACATTTGAATCGCTCCTTTCAAACAACATAATGCAAAAGAGAGCTGTATGATATTTGTAGCCTGCTCTTTTTACCGCCTACAATTTTATCACACAACTCTTTCCTTTTACATATTATTTTATATTTTTATACAAATTTTTTAACTAATTTTGTAACCTTTGCTTCTTCTAATGCGAAAATAGCAATAAATCCTAATACCAAGCATGTAACACCCTGGATGCTGTTGCTTCCAATTGAAGGCACTGCTCCAAGTCCATATCCTAATAAAGTACTTTCATATAAGAAATATCCTAAAACCATAATAACTTCTGCAACTACACCACTTACAATATAAGCTACTACATTCATTCCCTTACTGTCCTTAGTGTTTGCTTTCTTAATTGCTACAAATACTAAATATGCAACTAAAGCCATTAAAAACTTAATTACAAATGTTCCCGGTACATAACTTCCGTAACCACTGATAAAATCTGAAAGGGCTGAACCGATACCTGCTGCAAGGGCACCATAAGCGCCACCAATCATCCAAGCTGAAAGTAATACAATAGTATCACCAATATTTACATAACCGTTTGTTCCTACTGTAGGTACTTTAATAATCATTGTTGCTACACATGCTAACGCTGCAAATAAAGCTGTAATAACAATCTTTCCTACGTTCTGTTTAGTTGAATCCATAATTCTCCTCCTGATATTAACACCTATCTTTTATCATAAGTGTATTATTACTTAATCTAAGTTGCATTATCTCAATCTGACACTGTAACTTATTAAAGTATAGTATATCAGTATGTGGTATCATTTATATATCCAATTTACGTAATAAACACAATACCAGATTCATAGGATATTATTTACTCCTCATCTGCATAAACAAGGGCACATTTTACAGCTCTGTGCCATCCCCTGATATATTTCTGCACCTTTTCAGAATCCATTTTGTTTTCAAACCTTCTCTCTATTGTTGAATTTTTTATAATGTCTTTTTTGTCTTTCCAATAACCTGTTGCAAGACCTGCCAAATATGCTGCCCCAAGCCCTGTAGTTTCAATTACTGATGGTCGCACAACCTGTTTTTCAGTAATATCTGCCTGAAACTGCATTAAAAGATTATTGGCACTTGCTCCACCGTCTACCCTAATAGATTTAATTTCCATGCCTGCATCCTGCTCCATTGCCTTTAACACATCATATGTCTGATATGCTAGAGATTCAAGTGTGGCTCTTACAAAATGCTCTCTTGCAGTTCCTCTTGTTATGCCAACTACCATGCCTCTGGCATTCTGCTTCCAATAAGGTGCTCCCATTCCTGTAAAAGCCGGCACAACATATACTCCATTAGTATCACTAACCTTTTCTGCAATCTCTTCACTTTCCGGTGCACTGTTAACTAACTTCATCTGATCTCTAAGCCACTGTATTGCCGCTCCTGCCACAAAAACACTGCCTTCCAATGCATATTCAACCTTGCCTGTGCCTGCTGCAATAGTAGTAATCAAACCATTGTCTGATATAACCGGCTTATTTCCTATATTCATTAAAAGAAAACAACCTGTTCCATATGTATTCTTTACATCACCTTTTTCAAAACAACACTGACCAAATAATGCCGCCTGCTGGTCTCCTGCAACACCACTTATAGGTATTCGTTCTCCTAACAGTTCCGGCATAGTATATCCAAAAATTCCACTTGAAGGATTTACCTTAGGCAACATAGACTTGGGAATATCTAGTATATCCAATAATTCCTGATCCCACTCCAAATCAAATATGTTATAAATCATAGTTCTTCCCGCATTAGTGTAATCCGTAGCGTGTATGCTTCCACCGCTTAACTTCCACATAAGCCATGAGTCAATTGTTCCAAAAAGCAATTGACCATTTTCTGCCTTATTTCTTGCTCCCGGCACATTATCAAGAATCCATTTAATCTTTGTTCCTGAAAAATAAGCATCAGGAACCAATCCAGTCTTATTTCTAATAAAATCCCTAAGACCGTCCTTAACAAGTCCGTCTACAATATCAGAAGTTCTTCTACACTGCCAAACAATGGCATTATAAATAGGTTTTCCCGTATTCTTGTCCCATATAACCGTTGTTTCTCGCTGATTAGTAATGCCAATGGCTTCAATATCCTTGCCTGTAATTCCTGCCTGTCTCATAACATCTTCCATTGTAAGAAGCTGTGTCATCCAAATCTCCTCAGGATTATGTTCAACCCAGCCCGGCTTTGGAAAAATCTGCTCAAACTCCTTATTTGCCTGACAAACAATATTTCCCTTCTTATCAAATAAAATAGTTCTGGAACTGGTAGTTCCCTGATCTAATGCCATAATATACTTACCCATAGTTTCTTCCTCCGTACATAACTAAATACTATCTTTAGCCTTCATTCTATCCTTTATCTTATAATATAGTTTGTATATTTTCAATGGCACTGTTTTAAATTCCACGCAGAAATTTTTACAGCAAACACGTTGAGATTTCTTATTTTGCTCTGCCGTCTATTGTAAGTGCAAAAGTAAAACTCGCCTATGGCTCAAACAGTTACTTTTGCACTTACACTATGCTCGCAAAATTTCGAATCTCTGCCTATTGTTTGCTTATAAAAATTTCTGCGTGGAATTATAACATCTGATTGAAAATATCAAAAAAAGTGCTACCACGTATTTTTCAGGTACATGATAGCACAATCTATTATAAACAACAGGTACGGATTTTAGAAAATCATTAGAATAATTGTTTATGATTTTCCTTTTTTAACCCTGTTGCCTGCTGTCACAAAAGTGAGCAGCTTTTAATATTTTCTTTTGTATACCTTATTGTATGCACTTATTCCGGTTTTGTGATTAGTCCTCGTAATCAATATAATTTAAAGGATCTTTTGTTTTTCCATTTCTTTCTACTGAGAAGTAAATATTATCCCCCTCCTTGGAGTAATATTTAGTTGGCTGGTTAACATAGGCGATAGTCTGGCCTGCTTCAACGAAGCTTCCTTCTTTTACTTCAGGATTTATGGTCTGACCGTAGTTTACGATATAATCATTTCCCACTGCCTGACTGATAACAACGCCAAGTTCGTCATCTTGTGTTATTTTTGTAATAACACCATCTGCCGCTGCCTTTATTGCAGTGCCTTTGCTACTTTGGATTACAATTCCGGGATTGGTTTTGTATTCATCTAATGTTGCGTAATATACTGTATTTTTCACATCATATGGCATAATAATGCTACCCTCAACAGGCCAGATAAGTTTGCTGTTCTTGTTAAACTTTAATGTTTTAATCTGGGCTGCTGCCTCTGATGAAAGTCCATACAAGTAATCTTTTTTGCTTACATTAGACTGAGTGTTTTCTTCCACTACGTTATTTACGGCTTTTTCCTTAGTTGTTTCTTCTGTTAAATAACCTCCCGGTTCAACTTCTCTGTCTTTCGGTGTTTCAGATTCCATTGCTGTTTCTTTTTGTGTTTCTTTTTCCACAACATTTCCCGCTGCTTCAATATTTTTATCTGCCGCTGTTGTTTCAGTTATGTTTGCTTTTCCTAATTTTACAATGTTTTCGTCGCTTTTTTGCCCAAGAAAATAAGTTCCCGTGGCTACGCCTACTAATGCAACAAAGCAAACTGCAACTGCTGCTATAAATTTCTTATCCATTCTCATCACCTCAATAACAGTATGTACCATTAATTGAAGATTTATACAAAAAAATTAATTTTAATATTCCACAATTTTCCCATCATAGAAAGTGCTAAGAATCTCCTGCCATGGCTTGCCATGACCTGCAAGGTATCTGGCATAGCTTATACTCATTCCAAAACCGTGACCGTTGCCTTTAGTTGTAATTCTTATTCCCTTTTCATATTCTTCTATGCTCATATCTGTAGAATTAAGACCGAGGGCTTTTGAAAAATCATCTGCCAGAACAACAGTATCCCCCATTCTTATTTTTAAAGCATAGCCTTCTTTGTCTTTTTCAACAGTTATCAGATTAATAATTTCCTTCTTATCTTTTATATTTTTTAGAATTTCCTTCCCATCTTTAAATACAACAATGCCATTAGCTGACAGTTTTTCCTTAAACTCATTAACCGTTAAATACCTTGTGCAAAGATATTCCTTCTCCTTTATGTCATTCTGGCATATAACACTTTTTAGATAACTATATTCCTTTCCAATAATTTCCTCCCCTAACCTGGTTTTCCCATTACTTATATTATGAAACAGTGGCAAAATAGTCTCCCCCTGTTTCTTTATTATTTTTCCTTTTGTTTTATCTACTATTCTTTTAATTTTTTTATTTTTCTCATTATATATTTTATAAGAACCTATACCTGTAAAATATGCAGCCATTCCTTTGGGGCTTTTAATGTTTTCCCTGCAAAAATCCTGAAATCTGCTGTTTTTTAACTCCCCATAATTTCTATATTCCATTCCCAAATCTGAAGCTGCTATTTGAGCTTTGTCCTTCATTTTGTACAAAATATAAGTTCTAATAATAACAGACTTAGCTTTCAAAAGCTCCTCCGGCTCACTTTCGTCCATCTGCGCCATAAGAACGTAAGATATGAAGTTCTCCATATCCATTTCAAAGCTGTAGTTTTTATTATCCACTAATATTGTTTTCCCTGAGGGCTTAGCCTTAGATATTTTGTTTCCGTTTACAAGAACACATACACTACCTATAACTAACGGGAAAAAAATCGAAAATAATATTAGCATAATAAACTTTTTTCTATCTGTCATTTGGTTATTCCTAAAAATCCCTTATACTAACTTATTTTTCAAAAATCATTTATATGATTGTAGTGCATACAAAAACCCCAAAAAACCAGACATTACATTCTAACTTTTTGGGGTTTCATTTTAATTATATTTGATTATATCTATTGTGACACTTTCACAATTTTCTGTAATCTATACGTCCATTTTAACTTTTACTTTTTCAAGATGCCAAATATCCTGTACGTATTCTTCGATTGTTCTGTCAGATGTAAACTTACCAACATTAGCTACATTTAACATAGCTGACTTAGCCCAGCCTTCTTCGTTTCTGTAAGCTTCTTCAACTCTCTTCTGAGCTGCTGCATATGACTTGAAATCTTTAAGAATAAAGTATCTGTCAGCAACATCTGTTTCCTGAGTGTTAAGTAATGAGTTGTAAATTGGTCTGAATCTTTCAGGATCATCTGGAGAATAGAATCCGTTAATCAACTGCATAAGAACTTTTCTAATGTCCATATCTGAATTGAAAATATCCATTGGATTATATCCGCCATTGTTTTCGTAGTTAATAACTTCATCTGAAGATAAACCAAAGATAAATGCATTTTCTTCGCCAACTTCATCAACTATTTCTACGTTAGCACCATCCATTGTTCCAAGTGTCAAAGCACCATTTAACATAAACTTCATATTACCTGTACCTGAAGCTTCTTTTGATGCTGTTGAAATCTGTTCTGAAACATCTGCTGCCGCAAAAATGATTTCAGCATTTGATACACGGTAGTTTTCAATAAATACAACTTTAATCTTTCCATTAATTGATTCATCATTGTTAATTACATCAGCAACGCTATTGATTAACTTGATTGTAAGCTTAGCAATCTTGTAACCTGCTGCTGCTTTTGCACCAAAGATAAATGTTCTTGGATAAAATTCCATTTCAGGATGTTCCTTAATCTGGTTGTATAAATACATTACATGTAAAATATTTAATAACTGACGCTTATATTCATGAAGTCTCTTAACCTGAACATCAAAAATCGAACGTGGGTCTACATCAATACCATTATGTTCTTTAATGTATTTTGCAAGACGTACTTTGTTCTGATATTTAATATTCATAAATTCAGCCTGAGCTTTCTTGTCATCTGCGTATACTTCTATTCCCTTAATCTTTGGAAGGTCTGTAATCCAGTCATCTCCAACCTTTCCTGTAACCCATTCTGAAAGAAGTGGATTAGCATGGAGAAGGAATCTTCTCTGTGTAATACCGTTAGTCTTATTGTTAAACTTCTCCGGCATCATTTCATAGAAATCTTTTAATTCCTGATGTTTTAAAATTTCTGTATGAAGTTTTGCTACACCGTTAACTGAGAAACCTGCACAAATTGCAAGATGAGCCATCTTAACCTGACCATCATAGATAATTGCCATCTTAGCAACTTTATCATGATTTCCAGGGTATTTGTTTTCGATTTCAATACAAAATCTTCTGTTGATTTCTTCAATAATCTGGTAACATCTTGGAAGTAATCTTGAGAATAATTCAATTGGCCATTTTTCAAGAGCTTCGCTCATGATTGTATGGTTAGTGTATGCGCATGCATGTGTTGTAATGTCCCAAGCTTCATCCCATTCTAAGTTATATTCATCCATTAATAATCTCATAAGTTCTGCAACTGTAAGTGTTGGATGAGTATCGTTCATCTGGAATACTACCTTTTCAGGTAATTTTCTAATATCATCATGATTCTTTAAGTATTTCTTAATTGCTGTCTGTAAACTTGCTGAAACAAAGAAATACTGCTGTTTTAATCTTAATTCCTTACCTGCATAATGATTGTCATTAGGATAAAGAACTTCTGTAATAGTCTTTGCAAGATTCTCCTGTTCAACTGCAGCCATATATGAACCCTTGTCAAATTCATCAAGATTAAAGTGTACTACAGGTTCAGCGTCCCAAATTCTTAATGTATTAACTACGTTGTTTCCGTAACCAACGATTGGCATATCATATGGAATAGCATTAACTGACTGGTAGCCTTCCTGAATAAAATAATTACGTCCGTCTCTGTTTTCTACTCTTACATATCCGCCAAACTTAACTTCACAAGCATATTCTTCACGCTTGATTTCTAATGGATTAGCATGTCTTAACCAGTCTTCAGGTATTTCTTTCTGATATCCGTTTTCAATCTTCTGCTGGAACATACCGTATTTGTATCTGATACCACATCCATAAGCCGGATAGTTAAGTGTTGACAAACTATCTAAGAAACATGCTGCCAATCTACCAAGACCACCATTACCTAAAGCTGCATCAGGTTCCTGATCTTCGATTACATTAAGATCAAGTCCTAATTCTTCAATAGCCTCCTTGATTTCATCTCTGCTTGAAAGATTGATAATCATATTTCCAAGAGCACGGCCCATAAGAAATTCCATTGATAAATAGTATACAATCTTAGCATCCTTCTCATCATATGCTTTCTGAGTTGCTATCCACTGATCGATCACAATATCCTTTACTGCATAAGCAACACATACAAACTTATGTCTGTCACTTATTTCATCAAGGCTTTTTCTGTAAAGCATTTTAGCCTGTTCTTTCACACGCTTCTTGAATTCTGCCTTGAATTCTTCATGCTTTTCCATACCTTCGTTCTTAGCCATATTAAATCTCCTTTTTTATGCTATTAGAGAGAAACAATGACAGGCATTGCTTCTCTCTTTTTAATAAATTTTATAGCCAAATATTTCAAGTCAAATTCTAAAGAGCTTTTTCTACGCCAAAAGTTACCTTTTCACCGTTAATATTCCACTCTTTTTCATACCCGTTTATTTTACCAAATATGACATTATCTGCCAACACTTCAGACTTAATTTCGTCAAGATTGTTCTCCATTATAGCTTTTATTGTATCGTTTTTATCTACATTTACCACAATTTTGTCCATTACCTGGAAATCAGCTTCTTTTCTCATTGTCTGAATCTTACTGATTATTTCTCTAACAAATCCTTCTTCAATAAGTTCATCTGAAAGTTTTGTATCAAGTACTACAGTAATATTATTATCGCTTTCTGATACATATCCCTCAACCTGAGCCATATCAATAAGTAAATCTTCTTTTTCAAGAACTACTTCGTTGCCGTCAAAATCGAATGTTAAAGGTTCTCCGGCATTAATCTTATCCATAGCCGCATTTCCGTCTAATGATGATAATGCTTCTTTAATCTTGCCTAAGAATTTACCATATTTAGGTCCAACTGTTCTAAGCTGTGGCTTAAATGAATATGAAGTAAATGCTCTTACATCATCTGTAAACTCAACTTCCTTAACATTTAATTCTTCTTCAACGATTTCTTTGTAGAAATCAGATAATTCAAATTCTGCCTTAACGAACATCTTTCCAATTGGCTGTCTATTCTTAATTGCAGATGCATTTCTACATGCACGACCAAGTACTACAATATCAAGTACTCTTTCCATGTTTTCTTCCAATTCTTTGTCAATGTAAGATTCATTAACTTCTGGGAAGTCACATAAATGAATACTTTCAGGTGCTGTTTCATCTACGCTTCTTACGATATTCTGATAAATATCTTCTGTCATAAATGGAATCATTGGTGCAGCAGCCTTTGATACTGTAACAAGTGCTGTATATAATGTCATGTAAGCATTAATCTTATCCTGCGGCATGTCTTTTGCCCAGAAACGTTCTCTTGAACGTCTTACATACCAGTTACTCATATCATCTACAAAATCATCTAATGCTCTTGCAGCTTCAGGGATTCTGTAGTTACCAAGGTTTTCATCTACTGCCTTAACCATAGAGTTAAGTTTTGATAATAACCATTTATCCATAACACTTAATTTATCATATTCAAGTGTGTATTTCGTTGGGTCAAACTGATCAATTTCAGCATATAAGACATAGAACGCATATGTGTTCCAAAGTGTTCCCATAAACTTACGCTGTCCTTCCTGAACTGCTTTACCATGGAAACGGTTTGGAAGCCATGGAGCTGAGTTAGTGTAGAAATACCATCTGATGGCATCGGCACCGTACTGTCCTAATGCTTCAAAAGGATCTACTGCGTTACCCTTTGACTTACTCATCTTCTGTCCGTTTTCGTCCTGAACGTGACCAAGTACGATTACGTTCTTGTATGGAGCCTTATCAAACAATAATGTTGATTCAGCCATTAATGAATAGAACCATCCTCTTGTCTGGTCAACAGCTTCTGAGATAAAATCAGCAGGGAACTGTTTTTCAAATAAATCTTTATTTTCAAATGGATAATGATGCTGTGCAAATGGCATTGCTCCTGAGTCGAACCAGCAGTCAATAACTTCAGGTACTCTCTTCATTGTGCCACCACACTCTTTACACTTAAATGTTACTTCATCAATGTAAGGTCTGTGTAATTCAACCTTAGCATTATCAGGATTTCCACTTCTTTCTGCTAATTCTGCACGGCTGCCAATTGATTCCTGACATCCGCAATCGCAACATTCCCAGATATTAAGTGGTGTACCCCAATAACGGTTTCTTGAAATACCCCAATCCTGTACATTTTCAAGCCAGTTTCCAAAACGTCCTTCACCGATTGATTTTGGAATCCAGTTTACAGTGTTATTATTTGCAACAAGTTTATCCTTAACTTCTGTCATCTTAATAAACCATGATTCTCTTGCATAATAGATTAATGGTGTATCACATCTCCAGCAATGTGGATAATCATGTTCAAACTTAGGTGCATCAAATAACTGTCCTCTCTTGTCAAGGTCTACTAATACCTTAGGATCAGCATCCTTTACAAATAAACCTGCATAAGGTGTGTCTTCTGTAAGTTCACCCTTGTCATTTACAAGCTGTACAAAAGGAAGGTCATAGTTACGTCCTACATTAGCATCATCTTCACCGAAAGCAGGAGCAATATGAACAATACCTGTACCATCACTCATAGTAACGTATGTGTCACATGTTACAAAGAAACCTTTCTTTCTCTGCTTATCAGCAATAGCCTTTGCACATTCATATAATGGTTCATATTCTTTATGTTCAAGGTCAGCACCCTTCATTGTTTCTAATACTTCATAAGCTTTTTCGTCTTCTGTTGCAAGCTTTCCTAATACTGTGTCAAGTAAAGCTTCTGCCATATAATAAGTATATCCGTCAGCTGCTTTAACCTTGCAGTATGTGTCATTAGGATTAACACAAAGAGCTACGTTAGATGGAAGAGTCCAAGGTGTTGTTGTCCATGCAAGGAAATATGCATCTTCACCAACAACTTTAAATCTTACGATAGCTGAACGTTCCTTAACTGCCTTGTATCCCTGTGCAACTTCCTGTGATGAAAGAGGTGTTCCACATCTTGGGCAATAAGGTACAATCTTAAAACCTTTGTATAATAATTTCTTATCCCAGATAGTCTTTAAAGCCCACCATTCAGATTCAATAAAATTATCATCATAAGTTACATATGGTTTTTCCATATCTGCCCAGAAACCAACTGTTCCTGAGAAGTCTTCCCACATTCCCTTGTATTTCCATACAGATTCCTTACATTTCTTAATGAAAGGTTCCATACCGTATTCTTCAATCTGTTCTTTTCCATTTAAACCTAATAATTTTTCTACTTCAAGTTCTACAGGAAGTCCGTGTGTGTCCCATCCTGCCTTTCTTGGAACCATATATCCCTTCATTGTTCTGTATCTAGGGATCATATCTTTAATTACACGTGTTAATACGTGTCCGATATGTGGTTTTCCGTTAGCTGTTGGAGGTCCATCATAAAAAGTATATGTTGGTCCTTCTTTTCTATTTTCCATACTTTTTTCAAAGATGTGATTGTCATCCCAGAATTTTTCTGTTTCTTTTTCTCTGTCAACGAAGTTCAAATTGGTTGATACCTTCTTGTACATTTCAATCTCCTTTCTTTTTTGTCATCAGATGTTTGCGAAAATAATGTTTGTATCGATGCCGCAGAACTTTTTGCTGCAAACACGTTGTACTTCTTATTTTGCTCCGCCGTCTATGGTACAGCGAAAAACTAAACTCGCTCCGCTCGGACAGTAGTTTTATCGCTGTACACTATGCTCGCAAAATTGCGAATTACTACCTATTGTTTGCCAGAAAAAAGTTCTGCGGCATCGAATATACTTGCATTGTTTTCGAAAACATCCAATGATATCTGTGTATTTATTTTATTGTGCGTCCACTATGGAGCACTTTTTATTTAGTGTGTAAGCACTAAATAAAAAGGCTCCCGCCCTGTAAAGGACGAAAGCCTGTATTTTCGTTAACCACCTTTTACAGCATACGCAGGATTTCTCCTTTAATATGTGTTCCCTTTAACGGTGGATACCGTCAGCGCCTACTAAACTTTATACGTTCTTTGGGCTGCAACTCCAGAGTGATGTTCATATACCTGCTACTTGTATTCGGCTTCCACCTTATCCGAACTCTCTATAACGTTCACTATGCATTATTTATGCAAGGCAACTACTGTCTCTATCAACGCTTTTATTATTTTATTGTCCTTTTGGACTTTTTCTTACCTTGTTATTCTAATCTAACGAATATCAGTTGTCAACTTTTTTAAATAAGTTCTTCAGCTTCTTTTATATTATTTACCCCAATTATATTGATTCCAGTGATTTCTGTAAGATTTTTCTTGGATACAGCAGGCATTATGCACGTTGTAAAACCAATTTTCTTAGCTTCCTGTACTCTTTTGTCTGCCTGTGATACCGCTCTTACTTCTCCTGCAAGCCCTACTTCACCGAAAACTATTGTCTTTGGGTCTATTACTCTGTTCTTAAAGCTACTGATTAATGCCATTACTAATGCAAGGTCTAATGCCGGTTCATTGATTTTCATTCCACCTGCTATATTAACATATGCATCATAATCGCACATCTGAACTCCAATTCTTTTTTCAATAACTGCCATTAAAAGATTAACTCTGTTATAGTCTGTTCCCACCGCCGTTCGTCTTGGCATTCCAAAGTTGGTGTGGGATATTAATGCCTGTATTTCTACAAGAATCGGTCTTGTTCCTTCCATTAAACATGCCACAACTGAACCTGAAGCATCCTCAGGTCTTCCATCTAACATAAATTCTGACGGATTTAATACTTCCCTAAGTCCTTCTGAACTCATTTCAAATACTCCAATTTCATTAGTTGAACCAAAACGGTTCTTAACTCCTCGGATTATTCTATATGCTGCATGTCTGTCACCTTCAAAATATAAAACCGTGTCAACCATATGTTCCAAAACCCTAGGTCCTGCAACAACCCCTTCTTTGGTTACGTGACCTACAATAAATATTGGAATGGTATTACCTTTAGCTAACTGCATAAGAAAGTTAGTTGACTCCCTAACCTGACTTACACTGCCTGGAGCTGAGCCTATATCCTCTCTTAGCATAGTCTGTATTGAGTCTATTACTACTGCATCAGGTTTTGTTTCTAAAATAACTGACTCTATTATATCAAGGCTTGTCTCTGACAAAAGACTTAAATTATCGGAAAACTGTCCCATTCTGTTTGCTCTAAGCTTAATCTGCTTAAGGGATTCTTCTCCTGAAATATATAAAATCTTCTTGCCATTATTTGACATATTTCTACATACCTGAAGAAGTAATGTGGACTTTCCTATTCCCGGATCGCCGCCTACAAGTATTAGCCCGCCGGGAACTACTCCCCCTCCTAATACTCTGTCCAGTTCTCCAAAACCTGTTGTGATTCTCTCCTCATCATCTGCCGTAACCTGATTTATTGTTACCGGTTTATTATTAATTAATCCCCTTCTAATGTTATTGTTGGTCTTTGCCCCCATCGGTTCTTCTACAAAAGTTCCTACCTCTTTACATCCCGGACACTGTCCTAACCATTTACTTGACTCGTAACCGCACTCTTTGCAAAAGAAAACCGTCTTTTTTGATTTTGCCATGGCTCTCCTATTTTGTTTTGTAGCTTTATTTTATATCTTAATTTAAAATCTTACTTATTATGCTGTTACAACTTTTACAGTAGTAAGATTTCCGTTTTCTAAATCTACATCTAATGTAATCTTTCCGCCAACGTCTGTCTTAGATACTCCAAGGTCTCTGTCTCCAACAAAAACTCTGTATTCCTTGTTAGATTCTAATTCTAATGTAATCTGTGTCTGACCTTTTCCGTCTACGAAAAAGCTTACTTCATCTGCTGTTTCCTTAAAAACGCTTACTGCTGTTCCCGGAATTGATTCATAAACAAAAGTTCCGTTCTTTTCAAGTTTTGTAATTTCCTTAAATGTTTTTACTTTATATAAATCTCCATTAACTTCAAAGTCTGCTAACTTTGTTTTCTGTGGTAATTCATAATTACCGAAGCTGATTGAACCATTATTTTCTTTTCTGATTAATTCCTTAATTACTGCCATTTTGTCCTCCTGTTATTAAATCATCTAATGTGACTTTATCTATTTTTTTTGGTAGTTCTAGTATAATACATTTTAAACTATTCTGCCACAGAAAAAGTTACGGATTTGTTCTTATATGACACTGTAACTTTATCTCCCTGCTTAACTTTTTCTGCAAGTATTTCCTCTGCCAGATTGTCTTCTATTTTGTTCTGAATCATCCTTCTTAAAGGTCTTGCACCATACTTCTTATCGTAGCTTTCCTTTGCAAGGGCACTCTTCAGTGTTTCAGTATATTTAAGCTCAATATTCATCTGTTCCTTAACCTGTTTTGCAAGATTTCTAAGCATAATGTTAACTATGCTCTTTACTTCTTTTTCAGTTAAAGCATGGAATACTATAATTTCATCAATTCGATTAATAAACTCAGGTTTAAACATTAACTTAACTTCTTCCATAACACTTGCTTTCATCTTTTCATAATCCTGCTTCTCTGTTATGTCTCTGCTAAAACCTAAATGTTTAGGGTCTATTATTCTGTTTGCTCCTGCATTTGATGTCATAATAATAATTGTATTTTTAAAGCTAACTTTTCTACCCTTTGAATCTGTAATCTGGCCGTCATCAAGAACCTGTAACAATATGTTAAACACATCAGGATGAGCTTTTTCGATTTCATCAAAAAGAACTACTGAATATGGATTTCTTCTAACCTTATCACTAAGCTGTCCGCCTTCTTCATATCCAACATATCCCGGAGGTGAACCAATAAGTTTTGATACACTGTGTTTTTCCATATATTCTGACATATCAACACGAATCATTGCATCTTCTGAACCGAAAACTGCTTCTGCCAATGTTTTTGAAAGTTCTGTTTTTCCTACACCTGTAGGTCCCAAAAACAGAAATGAACCAATTGGTCTATTGGCACTTTTTAGTCCCACTCTTCCTCTTCGTACAGCCTTTGCCACGGCAGTTACAGCTTCTGTCTGGCCTACAACACGCTTATGCAATATTGATTCTAACTTTAATAATCTCTGCTGTTCGTTCTTTCCCATTTTTGTTACCGGGATTCCTGTCCACATTGATACTATTTCTTCTATTGTATTTTCATCAATAACAGGTCTGTATTCTTTCTCTGTTCCCTGCCACTTTGCAATAGCCTTATCAAGAGCTGTCTGTGCTTTGTCTAAATCCTTTTTGCGCACTGCTGCTCCTTTGAAATCTCCGTGTCTTACGCACATTTCAAGTTCAAGATTTAATTCAGCTACATCAAGTTCTTTATTTGTTACTGACTTTGGCTTTGGTTTTTCCTTAATTCTTACTTTTGAACATGCCTCATCTATTAAGTCAATTGCCTTGTCCGGAAGATTTCTGTCATTAATATATCTTGTTGAAAGTTTTACTGCAGCTTCCACTGCTTCATTTGAAATATTAACCTTGTGAAATTCTTCATAAGCACTTTTTAATCCATGCAAAATCTCAATAGTCTGGGCTTCTGTAGGCTCCTCAACAGTAACCGGCTGAAATCTTCTCTCAAGGGCTGCATCTTTTTCAAAATACTTTCTGTATTCTGCAATTGTTGTTGCCCCTATAACCTGAAGACGTCCTTTTGTTAATGATGGTTTCAAAATATTTGAGGCATCCATTGAACCTTCTGCGCCACCGGCACCGATAATTGTATGAATTTCATCAATAAAAAGAATAATGTTTCCTGAATTTTCAACTTCATCCATTATTCTTTTTAATCTTTCCTCAAACTCGCCTCTATATTTTGAGCCTGCAACAGTACCTGAAAGATCAAGACTTATTAATCTTTTTCCTTCCATTGTTTCAGGAACAAGTCCTTGTACAATCTTCTGGGCTATTGCCTCAACTATTGCTGTCTTACCAACACCCGGCTCTCCTATAAGACAAGGATTATTCTTTGTTCTTCTGCTTAAAATCTGAATAATTCTTCTTATTTCAACATCTCTTCCAACTACAGGGTCAAGCTGACCTGCCTTTGCTGCCTTAGTCAAATCTCTTCCGAACTGGTCTAATGTTGGTGTTGCAGAAACGTTGTCATCTCTTTGACGCTTTTCTGTCTGGATGTACTGTCTTATCTCTCTTGGATCTCTATTTGTAAGTTTTAAAATATCTGAACAAATCTTTTTAATATTTACCCGAAAACTTGTAAGAATACAATGTGCCTCACAATCAGGATCTGCAACTATGGCAAGAAGAATATGTTCTGTTCCAATCTGAGGCAATCCCTGTTTTGATGCCTCTACATAAGCTCTTTCCAATATTGCCTTGGCCCTTACTGTTGTTTCCAGATTTCTGCTTCTGGACCTTGTACGCACTCTGCCTTCTATTCCCATGTCCTCACTAATGGCTTTCATTATATCTGCATAAACAAGATTATAGTTATACAAAATATTTGCTGCCACACCTTCTGATACTTTGGAAATGCCTGCCAATAAATGTTCCGTGCCTATATAATTCATACCAAAACTTATAGCCACTTCTTTAGCATATTCCATAGCTTCAATAGCCTGTCTGGTAAAATTACCTCTTTCCATTACCTTTCCTCCATATTTTTCTGCTAACATACCCCAGACCGAAGTCTGGGGTATTCCTAATTAATCTAAATCAATAAATTCAAAATCTTCATCATCCTCATCGTCATCCGGAAGCATGTCTTTTAATGTTTCTTTCATATCTTCTTCCGCTTCTAACTGAGCTTTTTCAGATTCTTTCTCTATTTCATCTTCAGTTGTTTCTGCCGCATCTTCTATGTCATCTAAATCTAATACAACATCCTGATTCAAATCAGTAGCTTCTTCAACCTGTGGAATTTCCACATCATCTGCTTCAGGGAAATCTTCAACAACCTCATCTAAAGCTTCTGGTTCTTCAACAGTTTCAGGAATTGAAACATCTTCAGGTTTTTCTATTTCTTCAACCTGTTCTTCCATAGTTTCAATTTCATCTGATTCTTCCACGTCATTTGATTCTGTTGAATCTTCTGCATCTTTCTTGTCTTTTCCATTGCCATTGTTTTCGTCATCATATTTTTTCCGCTTGGCAAGTCTTTTTTCTTTTCTGTTAAGCTTAATATTTATAATAACAAAAATAAGAATAATTATAACAATTACAAGTCCGCATGCAATCTTAAGAAGCATATTGTATTTTGATACTAATGTATTATATTTGTTCTTTACATTGTTGTATGCCTTATTTGCTGCTTCAATCTGAGTATTTACATCATCTTCTGCAATATATCTCTGGAAACATTTTTCATTGTCATCGTAGCAATAAAGGTTTGTATCGCCATTCCAGTTCATTGCATATAGAAGATATAACCCCTCTTCTTCATTTAAAACCCAGGCATTAACTTCCTGATCAATTACAGTAATCTGTTTCTTTGTGTACTTCTTTAAGCAAGATGCCTTTTCAGAAGGATTAACTACCGTATACATTCTGCTGGCAATCTTAATATTTCTTAATGAAGAAAACTTCTTTGTTTCATAATCATAGATGTAAAATCCTTTAGTGCTTCCCTTCTTTAAATAGAAAGCTGTAATGTCTTTCTTGTCACCTTTGATTACTTCATACTGCTTACCGTCATACTCAGCTTTTGTTCTTGAAAAACCTTCAGGAATAAGATCATCCTTAAAATCTTCTACTATCTTGTATTCACCTTTGCCAACTGTAATGTCTGACTTAGAAGCCTTCTTTGATTTCTTACTGCTTGTTGAACTGCTGTCTTTAGCAGTTGTTTCATCTGTTGAACTTCTGGCTTTGTATGTTGCCTGTTCAGCCTCTGTAAGCTTTGTAGTATTAATTTCATATTTGTTTTTTGCGCCTGTACTTGATGTAACAACTACTGCTGTGTAGTTTTTACCAAAATCCATTTTAGTATTAATTCCATCTTTCTCTATAGCCCATGTTGAACCTGAAGTTGCAGGACTTGCAACAATCTCAATAGATTCTGTATCTGACATAACTGTTATGTCATATGTATAAGTTGTTGAGCTAAAATTAAGTTCTGCCTTTGTCTTCTTTCCTGCTGCATTTACAGCATAAACTTTCATAGACTGTAAATCTGTTGTCTGGTCAGCCAAAACACTTACCTGAACGCCTGTTGTAAGCATTGCCAAAGTTAAAATCAGCATAACCATCTTTCTTAAATTTTTCATTTAAATACCTTCCTTATTTTGATATTTTAAGTATATAACTATGCCTCATCAATAGCCTTGCCAATATCATTTCTCATATATTTATTTTCGAACTGAATTAATTTTGTAGCTTCATAGGCATTTGCTCTGGCTTCCTTTAAATCTTTTCCTTTTGCAGTTACCCCAAGTACACGTCCACCGTTAGTAACAATCTTGTCACCTTCAGCCTTTGTGCCTGCGTGGAAAACATAATATCCTTCTTTGTTTTCAAAGTTTTCAAGGCCTTTGATTTCAAAGCCTTTTTCATATGAAACAGGATATCCGTCACTTGCCAATACAACACATACTGCTGCATTGTCTTCAAACTGTAAATCTATCTGATCTAAGGTTCCGTCAACACATGCTTCAAAAACATCAATAATATCATTCTTCATTCTTGGAAGAACTACCTGAGCTTCAGGATCACCGAATCTTGCATTGTATTCAAGAACCTTTGGTCCGTCTTCTGTTAACATTAAGCCAAAGAAAATAACTCCCTTAAACTCTCTTCCTTCTGCTGCCATGGCATCAACTGTTGCCTGGTAAACATACTTCTTGCAAAATTCATCAACTTCTTCTGTATAAAAAGGACTAGGTGAAAATGTTCCCATTCCTCCTGTATTAAGACCCTGATCACCATCTTTTGCTCTTTTGTGATCCTGTGCTGATGTCATAATCTTTATAGTTTTTCCATCAACAAATGAAAGTACTGAAACTTCACGACCTGTCATAAATTCTTCTATTACAATAGTATTTCCTGCATTACCAAACTTCTTATCAAGCATTAATTCCTTAACGCCATCCATTGCTTCTTCCTTAGTATTGCAAATCAAAACACCTTTTCCAAGAGCAAGTCCGTCTGCTTTTAATACAATAGGATATTTAGATGTTTCAAGATACTTCATTGCTTCTTCAGGTGAATCAAAGTTCTCGTATCCTGCTGTAGGAATATTATATTTCTTCATTAAGTCTTTTGAGAAAGCTTTTGAACCTTCAAGAATGGCTGCATTCTTTCTTGGTCCGAATACCCTAAGTCCTGATTCTTCAAACTTATCAACAATACCGCCTACCAATGGATCATCCATACCTATAACTGTTAAGTCGATTTCTTTTTCCTTTGCAAAATCAACTAATTTATCAAATTCCATTGCTCCAATGTTTACACATTCAGCAACCTGACCGATTCCTGCATTTCCCGGTGCACAATAGATTTTATCAACCTTAGGGCTTTTTGCCACTGCTGTTGCAATTGCATGTTCTCTTCCGCCACTTCCAACAATAAGTACTTTCATTTTATATCTCCTTGTCTTACTATCCTTAATAGATTCTATTCAATAAAATTATTCTCCAATTGCTATTTTGCCATTGGCAATATCGTTAATTGCCTGTGGTAAAATCTTCCACTCTGCCTGCTCCATAACTCTCTTCTGAAGAATTTCAGGTGTATCACCTTCTAATACCTCAACAGCCTTCTGGTATATAATAGGACCTGTATCTGTTCCTTCATCTACGAAATGAACTGTAGCTCCTGTAATTTTAACTCCACGCTCCAATGCTTTTTCGTGAACGTGTAATCCATAAAATCCGTTTCCGCAGAAAGATGGGATTAATGATGGATGTATATTTATAATTCTGTTTCTATATTTATTAATTAATTCTTCCGGTAAAACCACAAGAAAACCTGCAAGTACAATCAGGTCAAGATTGTATGAATCTATTGTTCCGATTAATGCCTTATTAAATTCATCTCTTGTAGCATAATCCTTAATACATACGCTTTCTGCCTTAATTCCGTTTTCTTTTGCTCTGGTTAAAGCATATGCGTCTTTCTTATTGCTAATTACAACTTCTAACTTAGCATTTGTAATTACTCCACTATGTACACCGTCTATAATAGCCTGTAAATTAGTTCCACCACCTGAAACCATTACTCCTACCTTTAACATAATTCCTCCTATTAAGTACCAAAAAAGTTATTGATACTAAGCAGTATTTATTTTCTTTAGAAAAGCATATAGGCTAGTTGAAAAACTAGCCTTTTCATTTAAATATTTACTATACTAATTCTGCACACTTTTCTCCGGCTTCTACCTGTCCTAATTCGTAGCATGTTTCTCCTGCTGCCTTTAAAGCTTCCATTGTCTTGTCTACGTCTGCAGGATCAATTGCCAATACCATACCGATACCCATGTTGTAAGTATTGTACATCATTTCTTCTTCAATATCTCCTGTCTTTGCAAGAAGTTTGAAGATTGCAGGTACTTCGTAGCTGTCTTTCTTAACTACTGCCTTTACTCCGTCAGGAAGCATTCTTGGAATGTTTTCGTAGAAACCACCACCTGTAATGTGGCTGCATCCCTTGATTGTTACTCCTGCTTCTTTTACTTTCTTTAACGCCTTAACATAAATTCTTGTAGGTGCAAGTAACGCTTCACCTAAAGTCTTTCCTAACTCATCATAATATGTATTAAGAGATTCTTCTGTCATTTCGAATACTTTTCTTACTAAAGAAAATCCGTTGCTATGAACACCTGAAGATGCAATACCGATTAACTTATCGCCAGGCTTAATGTTTTCACCTGTAATAAGGTCTTTCTTGTCTACAACGCCTACTGCAAATCCGGCAAGATCATATTCGTCAACAGGCATAAGTCCCGGATGTTCTGCTGTTTCACCACCAACTAATGCAGCTCCTGACTGCTTACATCCTTCAGCTACACCACTAACGATTGTTGCAATCTTTTCAGGATAGTTCTTTCCACATGCAATATAGTCAAGGAAGAAAAGAGGTTCTCCACCTGAACATGCAATGTCATTTACACACATGGCAACACAGTCAATACCGATTGTGTCATGCTTATCCATAATATATGCTAACTGTACTTTTGTACCACATCCGTCTGTTCCTGATAATAATACAGGTTCTTCCATCTTCTTAATTGAATCTAAGCTAAAAGCACCTGCGAAACCGCCAAGACCACCTAAAACTTCCGGTCTCATTGTTTCCTTAACATGCTTCTTCATAAGCTCTACTGATCTGTAACCTGCTTCAATATCAACGCCTGCCTTCTTGTAATCCATAGTATAATCTCCTTAATTCTATATGTACTTTTCTATTGCTTTTATATTATTTTATATGATGCTTAAACATCTTTTACACTTTTTAATTCTTAGTAGTTCTTGTAACCTACTTCTTTAAGTCTTGCATCTTTTTCAACTACTGAATCTTTCATTTCCTTGCTAAAATCTTTAAGTTTTGCAAGTAATTCAGCATCTGATGTAGCAAGAATCTTTGCTGCAAGGATACCTGCATTCTGACCGCCATTAATAGCTACAGTTGCAACCGGGATTCCTGAAGGCATCTGAACGATTGAGTAAAGTGAATCTACTCCACCTAAATCTGAAGTCTTCATTGGTATTCCAATAACAGGCATTGGGAATAATGCTGCGCACATACCCGGAAGGTGTGCTGCCTTTCCTGCTCCTGCAATAATAACTTTAACTCCTCTTTCTTCAGCTCCTTTAGCCCATTCAAAGAAAATATCAGGCTCTCTGTGTGCTGAAATTATGGTCATCTCATAATCGATTCCCATCTGATCAAGAAAATCTGCTGCTTTGCTCATTACAGGCATATCTGAATCGCTGCCCATTACAATTGCTACTTTTGCCATTTTGTTCTCCTTTTCACATAAATTCATCTTAAAGCGTTATAAATTTAACATATTCTACATTGTACCCATAAAAATAACTGTAGTCAACATTAGATTTCTTCCAACGGTTCATTTAGAAGTTCTGTTCCTTCCAATACGAAACGTCCGTCTTTTATTATAGTAATTTCGCTGCCATCTTTTCTTACTGCCGTTATTTCACCAAGTTCATCATAAGGCATTGTAATGTCGGTATGGCAACCAAAATATGCTTTCTTTATGTCTGTCTTTCTAAGAGCTGACACTTCATTCTCTCTTGCCACTATTTCCTTGCCGTCAGGATTATATGTTTTAATATCCTCCTCAAAGCTATAGCAGGTATCACCCACTGCAAAATGTGGTCCCATTTTTTCAACAATAAGAATAGGAAGTTTGTAAACCACATGGTACTTCTTTGCAACCATATAAGCTGTTGTGTTAGTACCTATGGCAAACTCTCCAATAGGAAGTGTTTCATGGTTAAACATTACATTCTGCTTAATAAATTTCTTATTCTCTTCCTCAGTGTCAAAATTCTTACAAGTGTAATCTTTTATTTTTCCATCTTCAAATGTAATCTGCAAATCATTATACTTTAAGTCATTTAAATATACCTGACTTACGTGAAGGACTCCCTCTGTTCCCTTTAACTTAGGTGAAGTAAAAACTTCTCCCAAAGGAATGTTTACATCTGCAAGACAGTTTTCAAAATTAGTTTCCTTTAAAGGATTCTTAAGGTCATGCATCTGAACTTTCATGTTAGTTTTGTTGTCGCCTTTTCCAAGAACCTTTACATATTCTGCCTGGTCCAGTGCATCAATTATATTCTGCTGAACCTTTCCGTATATTTCAGAATCAAGAGTGTTAATCTTTACAGTTTCCTTAAACATCTGTTCAAAGTCGTCCCCAAACTCAGGTATTGGAAAAGCAATAATTGTAAAACTTCTTTCGTCTCCCTTAATATACTCTTGAACCATTGTCTGGTATTCAGTAATATATTCTGACTTAAGTTTCTGCTGTTCTTCTGAAAGTGCATATGCCTGTTTCTTATTTTCCGGTTCAAAAGGTGTCTCTCCGAAAATCTCAATTACTGCAGGGCCTGCCATCTTTCCTGCCAACTGTTTTCTGCTTTCATAAGCATGTCTTGAAACTTCTAATTTTCTCTTAATATATGCCTTGTCCAAATACAATGCATCATCGTATCTGTGATCGTAAGCATACTGCCTGTTAGGACTTGTTGTTGTATAACCTACCTGATAAATTACAGGTTCAAGTCCCATTTTCTTAAAATTAAATATTGCAGATCTGATAATTCTTTCAAAGCCCAATGAATATCTAATATCAACAGTGCCTTTCTTAGAAATATCTTTTCCTGTGTTTATAAAACCAATTCTGTAGCCTTCTGTATAAACCTTTGCAAGTCTGTCTATTTCTTCCTGACTTAAACTGTTAAGAAACTCTGCCATCTTAAGTTCATTAAACCCTACGTGCTCACCATATTTGTAAAGATATCTTAAGTCATTTAAATCGCTGTTCATAACAATATCAACAGCAAACTTATTGTCGGGATTAATTCTGTCCTCAATCATAAGGTCTGTAAAAATCTCTGTGTTATCTTTTTCATATGAATAAACCGTTTCATAAACATTGTCATATTCTAATTGTTCCACATCTTCAAAATAATTATAAATCTGTGTAAACAATTCCATTTGAAGAACTACTTCTTCTAATCTCCCCATATATACATTTCTAATCATTCCACGATTTTTTGTGTAAATATAGCAAAGTATCTTTCCGTATTCTTCTCCTAAAGTTTTCACTGCATACTCAGGATTGGCGAAACTTTCTTCATAGTTTTCACTATAAATTTCTTCAAATAAACTTTTATTAAGTTCTTTCAACCGGTCTAATGAGAAATCATTTATCTCTCCTGATTTTATGATGCTGTTTAAATCATCTATTTTACAAATAAACTTAGATGCCTTACAGAAAAAGCTCTTAAAAGGCTCTGACACTGTATCTTCATTTATTATTTCTCTTATTCGTGAGGTTGCAATCTCATATCTTTCAAAAATAATATCCAAATGCTCCACTCTCTTTCTTTAAAATCTATACACATTTTTTATACATATGCCAAATACATACCTAATATAAAAATCCAAATAACTGCATTAGTTATTGTGCCTATATATGTATATTTTAAAAATTTATTTTCTTCTTTAAAACTATTAATTCCAATAACAAATCCTGCTATAGCTGACACCATAACCAACAATATTAAAAGGCCCACATAAATTCCTGCATTGCCTTTTTTAAGTATTGAAATAACCACTGCCAGTATAAATAACAATATATTTACGCCGGCAATAACTGATGACTTTCTGCCACCTTTTGTATAATTCCTTAAAGGTATCTTTCGTCCTTTTTTCTCTTCTTTTTCTTCTCTTTTTTCTTCTTTGCTTCTCTTCTTCACTTTGTTATTCTCACTTATTTCTATTTTTCATGAATAATTTCATGATTTTTAAAACAATATACCCCAACAGTCCCCCAACTGTATTAAGAAAAATATCATCCACGTCAAAGGCTCCCACTTTTAAAACAAGTTGGGCTGTTTCAATAAGCATGCTGAAAACCATTGTAAGCAATGTTACACTTACAAAATTGTTTACGATTTTCTCCCTTGACATACTTGGTAACAAAAAGCCGAATGGCATAAAGAATGCTACATTTCCTGCCAGATTCATTATTGTAATCTGCCACCCATATGTATGTTTCATTCGCCAAAATCTGTTTATTTCTTTAAACAGAACCAGGTTATATCTGTATTCATCACTAACCATGGTTCTGTCTAAACTTTCTGAAAAAAACATGGCATATAAAGTTACCACCAGATATAGGATGAACAATATTTTTCCAAACATACGCATCTTTTTATCTGATTTTCTCAATTCAACTTTGCCTCCAATATGATAGCTTAATTAGCTGTCATTAACTATTTAGCACCATACTGTTTATAATATTCATCAATTGCTGTCTTGATTGTATCATCAATAACAACTTTTCCATTACATTCCTTATTGTAAAGATATTCAACAACATCTGCCATTGAAACAATTGCGTTAGCCTTAAATCCATATTCTTCCTGAATTTCATCAAGAGCGCTCTTTTCTCCGCCTTTTCCAACTTCCATTCTGTTTAGTGAGACCATTAAGCCTACGATTTCAACATCTGCTGCACTTCTTACCTTTGGTACAGTTTCTTCCATGGACTTTCCTGATGTAGTTACATCTTCAATCATAACAACTCTGTCGCCGTCTTTTAACTTGCTTCCAAGGAAGCTTCCCTTATCTGCGCCGTGGTCTTTTTCTTCCTTACGGTCTGAACAGTAACGGATTTCTTTTCCATATAATTCACTGTAAGCAATAGCTGTTACAACACTGATTGGAATACCCTTGTATGCAGGTCCAAATAAAACATCAAAATCATCTCCATATGTATCATGGATTGCCTTTGCATAATATTCGCCTAATCTCTTAAGCTGTGAACCTGTTACGTATGCACCGGCATTCATAAAGAAAGGTGATTTACGTCCGCTTTTAAGTGTAAATTCTCCAAACTTTAAAACATCACTTTCTACCATAAAATCAATAAATTCCTTCTTATATGCTTCCATTTTTTAATATCTCCTTTATTTTACTAATCCAATTAGACTGTTAATATCTTCCACATTATGTCTTCTCATGTAGTCCTCAATTCCTTCAACCACCTCTATTGTTGTGTTAGGGTTATTAAAGTTTGCAGTTCCCACTGATACTGCTGTAGCTCCGGCAAGAATAAATTCCATTGCATCACTTGCATTTGCAATTCCGCCCATTCCTATTATTGGAACCTTTACGGCATTAGCCACCTGATATACCATTCTTACTGCCACAGGCTTAATTGCAGGACCTGAAAGTCCGCCTGTCTTGTTGGCTAATACGAACTTCTGTCTTTCCACATCAATCTGCATACCTGTTAACGTATTTATAAGTGATAAAGCATCTGCACCACCTGCTTCTGCAGCCTTTGCCATCTCTGTTATATCTGTAACATTAGGGCTTAACTTCATTATTACAGGCTGTTTTGCTACTGCCTTTACTGCTTTTGTAATGGCTTCTACTGCTTTAGGATCCTGTCCGAAAGCTATTCCGCCATGCTTTACATTGGGACATGAGATGTTAATTTCTAACATGTCTACCTTTTCATGGCCTAATTTTTCAACTACATCAATATAATCCTCTGTAGTTCTTCCACAAACATTAACAATAATATTTGTATCATAATCCTGAAGATATGGGATGTCACGCTTTGCAAACAAATCATATCCCGGATTCTGAAGTCCTACCGCATTAAGCATTCCACCGTATGTTTCTGCAATACGTGGTGTAGGATTTCCCTCCCAAGGCACATTGGCAACACCTTTTGTTACAACTGCTCCCAATCTGTTTAAATCTACAAATTCACCGTATTCTGCACCTGAACCAAATGTTCCTGAGGCTACCATTACCGGATTCTTAAATTCAACTCCTGCAATATTAACTTTTGTATTCATTAAAGTTCCACCTCCTCTGCCAAAAATACAGGTCCGTCTTTGCATATTCTCTTGTTATTAACATTTGAATGATGGTCTTTCTCCTTAGACTGACATACACATGCAAGGCAGGCACCAATTCCGCATGCCATTCTTTCTTCTAAAGAAAGCTGACATTCAATTCCTTTTTCAAGAGCATATTCTTTAATAGCCTTAAGCATTGGTGTAGGACCGCATGCATAAATCACATCGCCCTCAACTGCCTGTTCCTTTATGGCATCAATAACTGTACCCTTTGTACCTGTACTTCCATCTTCAGTTGCAATATATAACTTTCCATTGCTTTCTAATTCATCAGTAAGGAATAATTCATCACGATATCCTGCCACAATCTGAACTTCTGCCTTAGCCTTTAATTCTGTGGCAAGCTGAACCATAGGAGGAATACCAATTCCACCACCTATTAATATAGCCTTCTTTCCTTCTCTCTGCATAAAGCCGTTTCCAAGTGGTCCAATAATTGCCACACTGTCTCCTGCCTTATACGCTGACATTTCAGTTGTGCCACCTCCAACAACTCTGTAAACAATACGAAGGCTTCCATTAGCCTTGTCTACCTGACAAATACTAATAGGTCTAGGCAATAATTTAGTTTTGTCATTACAGTAAACTGAAATAAACTGTCCTGCAACTGCTGTGTCTGCTGCTTTTGTTTCAATCCACATGCTATACACACCGGTTCCAATACATTCCTGTGAAATTACTTTTGCAAGTTCTTTACTTCTCATATTCGCTCCTATTTGTTTAATAATTGTTTTATTATCATTTCTTGTTTTATTTTTATGAGTTATTAACAATCTTCCCTGTTTATTAGAAAATTGAGTTAATATCTTCAATCATATCGATTACAGCCTGTCTTGAAGCATCAGCATAATTTAAGCTGCCAAACTTAGCATATTTATCCTGCTTATATGCACAAATAATTCCTCTTGAAGAGTTAACAATTGCACCAAGTCCGTCTTCGTTAAAGTATGGCTTAAGTCCATCTGCTGTACCACCCTGTGCACCGTAACCAGGTACAAGAATGTAGCTCTTTGGCATTACTTTTCTAAGAACTTTTCCCATTTCAGGATATGTTGCACCAACTACTGCACCAATATAGCTGTAGTCGTTACCCATATGTTCTTCTCCCCATTTTGCTACCTTTTCGCCAACCCATTCATAAAGTGGTCTGCCATCAATTAATCTGTCCTGAAATTCTCCACTTGAAGGATTAGATGTTTTAACTAAAATGAAAAGACCTTTATTTTCTTCTTTACATACATCAATAAATGGTTTAATTCCATCTGTTCCAAGATAAGGATTTACTGTTGCAAAGTCTTCATCAAATAATGAATATTTCTTGCTTCCAACCTGTACTTTTCCAAGATGACCTGTAGCATATGCTGCTGATGTTGAGCCGATATCTCCACGCTTAACATCGCCGATTACAACAAGGTCTTTTTCCTTTGCATATTTTACTGTCTTATCGAAAGCAACAAGTCCCGGTACTCCAAACTGTTCATACATTGCTATCTGTGGCTTTACTGCAGGAATCAAATCATATGTATTATCGATAATTCCTTTGTTGTACTGCCAAATTGCCTCTGCCGCTCCCTCTAATGTTTCGCCGAACTCATCAAAAGCTTTCTTTGTAATGTGTTCAGGAATGTAACTCATCATTGGATCAAGTCCTACTACAACAGGTGCGTTTGTTTTTTTGATTTTGTCTACTAATTTGTTTATCATTGCTTTCTTCCTTCCTTATTGGATTTTTGTTATATTTTGATTTTTAATCTATTATTCTCAAAATCTATTTTGTGTTTTAATATTTATTTGCTAAATTTTATTTGTTTGAGTAAACAACTTTTCCGTTAAGAATTGTATATTCAACTTCTCCTGAAACTTTGTAACCGTCAAAAGGTGTATTCTTACCCTTTGATTCAAAAGTGTTTACGTCTATAGTGTATTCTTTATCAGGATCAATAATTGTAATGTCCGCAATCTTGCCCTCATCTAAAGTTCCCTTTGGAATGCCTAAAACTTTCGCAGGATTGTAGCTCATTTTTGCAGCCATCTGCATCGGAGTTAAATATCCTTTCTTAACTAAGTTGGTAACTGTTAATGCTACTGATGTTTCAAGACCTACTATTCCAAATGGTGCATGTTCTAAGTCTTTAGCCTTTTCCTCTGCACTATGTGGGGCATGGTCTGTTGAAATAACATCCATAATGTCATCCTGTAATCCTTTAATAAGAGCTTCCATATCCTCTCTTGCACGTAAAGGTGGATTCATTTTAAAATTACCGTCGTTACTTGTTATATCATCTGAACACATAGAAAAATGATGTGGGCAAACTTCTGCTGTTACTTTTATGCCTTCTTCCTTTGCTCTTTTAACCATTTCAACACTATCCTTAGTTGAGCAATGGCACAAATGTAATGTTGCCCCTGTTTCCTTAGCCAACATAATATCACGCATCGCAATAACGTCTTCAACTGCATTGCTTATTCCCTTAACTCCAAGCTCACTTGACTTGTCTCCTAAGTTAATAACGCCGCCTTCAACTAAATTAATGTCCTCACAATGAGCAAGTACCGGCACATTAGCCTTTGCGGCATTCTTCATTGCTTTTCTATAAACACCTGAGTTCATTACTGACTTGCCGTCTTCGCTTATGGCACAAATTCCTGCCTTTTTAAGCTCTTCCACATCAGTAATTTCAACTCCTGCCATATTCTTTGTAACTGCACCAACAGGAAGTACATTGGTAAGTCCCGTTTTTTCACCTTTTTCAATAATGTACTTAACTGTTTCTACATTATCTACTACCGGTTTAGTGTTAGGCATACAGCAAACAGTTGTAAATCCGCCTTTTGCAGCAGCCTTGCTTCCTGTTTCAATATCTTCTTTGTATGTAAGTCCCGGATCTCTGAAATGTACGTGCAAATCAATTAATCCCGGCATTACATAACAGCCTGCTGCATCAATTACAGTGTCAGCCTGCTTTTCAATTGATTCTGCCTTTTCCTTAATAATTCCATCTTCAACAAAGATGTCCATTACTTTGTCTAAATTCTCTGACGGATTAATTAGCCGTCCGTTTTTAATTAATATTGTCACTATTTACCTCTTTCCATGATTCAGTAGTATTACTGTCTCACTTTGTAAAATTATACAATAAGCCATCTAAAAGTATATCAAAAAAGCACACCCCTTTCAATAAAAAGGGCGTGCCTTATTTTACTTTTTCTTGTATATGCTAATAAGTCCTTGTTCCTGATATGCAATCTCATATCTGCCTGAGCTTAAAACCTGATCAAATTTCTGTTTCTCATTGTCAAATCTCTCATCTACCACAAGATAATCTGTATAAACAGGCTGTTCTAAATGGTTCTGATCATACATTACAAGATTTTTAAACAAATGTGGTGTAAAAAATCCTGATGCACAAACTGAAGCATTAGTAGGAACAAGCTCTAATGCTTTGTCTATTTTCTCATAGGTTGATTTGTTTTCTGTATATGTTTTGTAATAATTAGGCATTTTAGGAAACTGATTGCCTACAAACATTATTCCTGCACAAAGCACTGCTATGCTTACGTATGTTTTCGCCTTTTCTGCTTTAACATCAGCCATATTCATAATTGCAAGATACATTATTAATGCAATAACTCCAAAATTATACTGGAAGTTTATATCATGCATATACACATATGTTGTAAATATATTAATTATAATAAGTGGTGAAAGTAATATATATCTTGTATATTTCTTTCCCGTTGTAAAAATAACAGTTGCCATTGGTCCAAACATTAGTATAAAATAAGCAATCTTTTCTACACTGTCTGCGCTGGAATTTGTAATCATCTGTGCAATTACATATCCCGGATTTGCAATAATGCTTTTGAATACCTGGCTTAATCCTCCATCTGCATCAAAATACAAATTGCTAAATCTGTTATCCATAATTCCAAGTCCATAGCTGTTAACCACAGAAATTGCAATTAGGAAATAAACCGCTGCGCAAACCATTAATATTAGTCCTCTTTTTTTGTCTTTTCTTGAAAGCAAATAGAATGTTCCAAGAACCAATACATATATTGCCGCGTCCTCTTTCACAAAAAATGCAAAAAGCATCATTAATATCATAATGTATGTTTTCTTCTTTTCTGCTGCCCATATTGTCATCAGCAAAAAGAATGTAAGAAAACAGTTCTCATGCATATCATACACTGCCCCGCCTGATGTTGCCGGATACAATGCATAAAGTAAAGTAAATCCTACTGTCATCCAATTAGACAATCTGTATTCCCTGGCAATAAGAACTATTGGTATAACCGGCAAAGCTATCATTAATGCCTGTATTAGCTGTACTGTTACCGGACTTGGAAAAATAAAATATATAGGAAGTGCAATATAATATATTGGTGAAAAATGAACACCAAAATGAGAAAGAAGTCTGTTTCTCTCAAGGGTTGTTGCAACAGAACCTGTCTGTCTCATATTTTCATACATCTGAGTAAATATTCCAAAATCAAATGTTGAATTAAGATATGACTTATATCTTAATACTGTAACTATTCCAACAAATCCAAACAATAACACACCTATTATTGCAACTATAATATTAGTATGTATTCTTTTTATTTTTAATTCTGATATAAACTGATAAATGTCTTCTTTAACATACAAAAAAGCGATCGCTGCTATAAAAGCAAGTATTGCCTGATAACATGGTCCGCCTATTGGATTACCGGCGTTTGTTATCCAATCATTTGAATATCCAATAAAAGCACATAACAATAGGAATATATATGTAAAAACAAACATTAATCCTCCTGCAATCTTTTTGTTTTTGTAATATATAATTCCTAATATAATGCTAAAAATTATAGTCATTATAAATGCCTTAGTAAAATTTCCATCAGCCGGAAACTGAATATTACTAATCTGCTTATAGGCACCTCTTAATATAGATGTTAATGCCCATCCGCCTACAATGCTTATAATAATACCTTCAAGTATTTCTTTTTCATATTTTGTAAATTTTTTTAATGTGTCCACCTTTTTACTCCCTTTTGTTTTCATTTACATGATATTTTACCATACAACCCTAAATATTGTGAACTATTTGTAAATGTTTTTTTGTAAAACCGCAAAATCTATTGATTATTATTCTATAAGTGTTATACTTATGTAGTATTAAATACTACGTAGAAAGGTTATAAAAAACTATGTATAAAATTGTAAGCGACAGCGCATGTGACTTGTCAAAAGAATATTTAGAAAAACACGACGTTACCATCGTACCATTATCAGTATCTTTCGATGGCGAAACTTATTATAGAGATGGAGTTGACATAACAAGGGATGAATGCTACCAGAGAATGGTTGATGATCCTAAACTTTTTCCAAAAACCTCACTTCCAAGTGTGGAAAGCTATGCAGATGTTTTTAGAAGCTTTGTGGAACAAGGTTTTCCTGTTGTATGTTTTACCATAACAACTCTTTTTAGCGGTTCTTATAACTCTGCTATTAATGCCAAATCTTTAGTGTTAGAGGATTACCCTGACGCAAATATTTGTGTTATTGACTCAAAACAGAATACTGTAACTCAGGCATTGTTAATTGACCAGTTTGTCAGAATGCTTGAAGATGGTCTTTCTTTTGAACAGGCTATGTCTAAGTTAGATGCTTTAATGGCCTCAGCCAGAATCTTCTTTACAGTAGGTTCACTTGATTATCTTAAGATGGGTGGTCGTATTGGCAAGGTTGCCACAGCTGCAACAGGCAAGCTTGGGGTTAAACCTGTTATTATTATGAAAGACGGAGATATTGGTCTAGGTGGAATTGGCAGAAACCGCAATAAGCTTAAGAACAGTGTTTTACAGGTTGCAAAGAAGTATTTAGACGAAAATAACAAAGATAATTTTATTGTATCTGTAGGTTATGGTTATGATAAAGAAGAAGGCTTTGAATTTATGAAGGAAGTTGAATCGACTCTTGATGTAAAGCTTGATTCTGAAACTAATGTTGCAATCGGTATTGTTTCAGCTGTACATACAGGACCTTACCCTATAGGTCTTGGTGTAATTAGAAAATACGAAACATTATAATTTATTTATTCTAAATGCAAAATATATTTTTTTAAATAAAATCACTATTTTTTATATTAATGTACTAATTTAAAGTTATGATTTCAAATAATTGTATGGGGGATTTATCATAAGTCATTTATTTTTATACTTTTTTAAGTTATAATATCTTACTGAAATGAGGTGTAAATGATGGACTATAATTATCCACTAGACTATACATGGTCAACAGAAGATATTATTGATGTTATGTCTTTATATAATGCAGTAGAAAAAGCATATGAAGAAGGAATAAGTAAAACAGATTTTTTAAATGCTTATAGAAAATTTAAAAATGTTGTTGGGACAAAGAGTGAAGAAAAGCAAATTGATAAAGAATTCCAAGATGTTTCTGGATATTCTATTTATAAAGTATTTAAAGCAAGTCAAGAAAAAGATTGGATTAAAATGTAATGAAGAAGTGGATCAAACTTTTTTTTAGAAAAAAAGGGGCAGATAAGCCTATCTTTTTTGCAGTTTTTGTATTGATTTGTTTAGGAATTGTAATGATTGGTTCAGCATCAATTGGAGCGGTCTCTTCAAAAGGAACGGCATTTGCAATAAAAAATATGATTACACAATCTATTTATGTAGCAATAGGTGTTTTTATTATGATGGTTCTTACAAAGGGTTTTAAATTAAAAATGATTAATTACAGAAGTTCAATGGCTGTATATATTATGGGAATCATCTCAATGTGTGGCTGTGTTTTTTGGACGACCAAAGGTTCACATGCTTGGATTCATTTAGGTCCTTTTACAGTACAGCCAGCAGAATTTATGAAAATTGGTATGGTTCTTATTTTATCTTATATGCTTACTGAAACTGATTCAGCATTTGTAGTAAAAGGAAAATTTAGAACAGCTGAATTAAAAAGTAAATTTTATAAAGATAAATTTAACAAATGTGTTTTGTTCCCTTTAGCTCTTATGGTTTTTGCATTTGGAGTAGGAGTTATTGTACAAAAGGATTTAGGAAGTTCTCTTATTCTAGCAGCAATTTGTTTTATTTGTTTTA
>OIXR01000150.1_pt1 | contig 70346 bp, 52 predicted proteins | sample 1587831 | NCBI WGS metagenome assembly OIXR01 (sample SAMN03283263) | human gut metagenome | biome: human-associated habitat; material: feces | host: Homo sapiens | place: USA | collected 2013
TTCCGGCAAGCAGCGGATCCTCCGAAAAATACTCGAAATTTCTGCCGCAGACAGGCGAGCGCTTGATATTTGTGCCCGGGCCCAGTATAACGGATACTCGTTCGGCAAGGCACTCTTGTGCAATCGCTTCGCCCTCTTCAAACCAAAGCGTTTCGTCCCACGAGCAGGCCGAAGTTGCCGCAGGCGGAAAGCAAGTGGTTGGCACAACATTTCCAAGACCTATTTTTGCTTTTCGCCTGTGTTCCGTATCCTGCTTGCGCAGACCGTTCGGTCCGTCGGTCATCATGATTTTCGGAAGACCCAGTTCGGGCGCTTCCTCCAGATGCCAGTAATCATAGCCAGAAACGAATCTTGCTTTCTGTTCAAGGCTCATTTTGCCCACGATTTCTTTGTGCTTCATAATTTTTCCCCCTTGATTCTTATGTGGTTTCATTTTAAGGCGGAAAATGAAAGCAATCAATGAAATGCCGTATTTAAGCTAAGATTTGTTATATGTTCAAGGCTGTGTGATATAAAAAGCGCGCTCCGCTTTCTTGCGGAACGCGCTTTAAACTATACTTTTGCGTTTTCTTTAGCTTTTCTGTCTTTTATATTTCCGAGCAATTTTTTCGCGGCGGCTCTCAGTAAGAAGAATAATGGTATCCCCAGCGCCGCGCCGAGCGTGTTATAGACCAGATCGGCGATCTGAAAGGTGCCGGCTTTTAAAATGATCTGCAAGATTTCTATGGCTGCAGAAAAAAGGAATCCGCAGAGCACAGAAGCAAAAGCCAGATTTTTCACAGCCGGTTTTTGCTTTACTGTTGCCGCGGTAAATAGGAATGCAATCGTGAATACCGGCAGAAACATCACAATATTCCACACTGAAGAAAGGTCATAAAAATAAGTCGTTTCCATCACGCCCCATCCGCCCATAACATTTGAAAACGGAGAATGATCGGGCAGGGACAGGCGTGATATGACCGTTGCATTCAACACCGTTGCAACATAGAATACGGGCAAAAGCGCGCCGCAGATGGCTGCTGCTGCTTTTTTCAGCGCCGCAGGTATATTTTCTCCTTTGCGCTTTGCGGAGATCATAACGCAGCATACCATTACTGCTGCCGCTACCAGTGTTATTAAAACCGCAAGCAGCAGATAATTTTTAAAAATGGCCCGTATATTCAGAAATATGGTATGAAATATTTTATACATGCAGTAATACGCTTACTGAGCGCTGCCCGGATTGGTCGGTTGTGTGTTTGCAGCTGTTGCTGCGGCGGTCGTTGTTTCCGTTTCACCGTATACCTGAATGATCACTGTATCTCCGTAAGGAATGGATTCTCCCTGAGCCGGAGCGATTCCTCCGCGTCTTTTAACGGTGTTGGGAGTATAGGAACCGTCATTATATACCGTTACTGTCTCAACTTTAAATCCCGCTTCCTCAAGTTGTTTCTTTGCCTCGTCGGCGTCCAGTCCGCCCACATCAGGCACTTCAGCCATCTGCGTTCCGCGGCTTACCGTAAGCACGACGGCGGTTCCCTGTTTTACCTGTTCGCCGGCGGCAACACTCTGTTCAAAGATTATGCCGGCGTCATATTCCGAGGAGTATTTATATGAAAATGAAATTGTGAATTGCTTGTTCCAGGAGCCGCTGTTTTTGATGTCGGTCTCCGTATAGCCCACGGTACTGAAATCAGGCACGGTCACCTGCGGCAGGGTCGTTATTTCTGTGGTCGTTTCGTTTGAGCCGATAAGTCCTGAAAAGCCGAAAAGATATACTGCCGCTGCTATAACTGCGATAACAACAAGCACGATGGCTATGATTTTGCCCTTGCTGCTTTTCTTTTCAGGCTTCTGCGGCTGTGGTGTACGAGCAGGTTGCTGCTCGCCGGCCGGAGGCGTTTCACGCTCCTCGACCGCGGGAATATCCGCTGCCTTTGCCACAACGGACGGAGCGGCGTTCAGAAGCTCCCTGTAATCATAAACATTCTGAATTCTTCTTTCAGGGTAAATCTGAAGACCTGCGCCGAGAGCCTTTATAACATAAGCCGGGATCGTTTCTGCGATTCGGTTCGGGATCATAAGGCGGTCGTTTGTTTCCCTTGAGAGCGCGCTCGGCGGATTTGTGCCGACAAGCGCTCTGTAAATGCAGGCGGAAAATGCGTAAATATCCGTTGCCGGGCAGATCTTATGGTTGTTGTCGTACTGCTCCAGAGCGGTGTAGCCTTCATGCTCGTTGAATTCAAGCTCGCTGTTTGCCGTGTTGCACTCGCTTATGCAGAAGCCTGCGAGCCTGACTTTGCCGTCCTTGCACAAAACAAGGTTCTCGGGGTTGATTCCGCCGTGTATGATGCCCTTTTCATGCAGATTTTCAAGCGTGGTTAAAACGGGCATAAACATAAGCCTTGCCCTGTCCCACGGGATATTGTTTTCTTCGCTCCTTAAAAGAAAATCCCTGAGCGTTACGGTCGCCATCCACTCCGAAACCGCGTACACAGTCTCGTTTTCCTCAAAGACATCAATTACGGGGATAACGGCAGAGAGCGCGTTCATGCCTTTCAGGGTTTTCCAAAGGTCTGTAAACGATTTTTTGTAGCCTTCAAAGCTCTTTCTGAATCTTTCACGCACATGGACCTCGGGATTGCCCTCAAGCCGGTTGGCGATTCCGCCCGGGATAAGCTCCCTTATTGTGACGATGGCTTCACGCTCCGTGTCGTATCCCATATATGTTACGGCGTCGCTGTCTTTCGATATATTGTTGCCCACCACATATCTGTTTGCCAGAAGGGTCTTGCGCGGCAGGTAAAGCATGTCCGAAACAGAGTCATTATCAAACCCGCAGTTGCGGCAGATACTGCCGTCCGTCAGCCTTTCAAAGCAGTTCATACATAAATTGTCGAAGCTCAATTTAATGCCCCCAGTAAAAATCTACGTGCAAATTTCCTATTATAAGTATTATACATAGTTTAGCAATCAAAAGCGTTTTTGTCAAGAACAGCGCAGGTCTTGTGATCCGTTATGAGCGTCAAATTTGTGCCGGTGATTGATAAAAATTCGATTTTAGTATATAATTGATTCATAAATGTGAAACAAGAGGTAAATCGTATGAATTTCAAACAACTTCAAAACGGTATGTGCGACGGCTTTGTGCTTGTAAAAAAGTGCGAGATAAAGAAGACCAAAAACGGCTCGTCCTATCTTGATTTGATGATCGGGGATAAGGACGGCGAAATGCCGGCAAAGCTCTGGGATTATAACGCCGGAGATATGTTTGAGGAGGAAATGGTCGTTAAAGTGCGCGGCACCGTGGAGCAGTATAACGGCAGGGATCAGTTCAGGATCCAGCAGATACGCCCGGCGGCGGACGGCGATGACTATAACCTTTCGGAGCTTGTGCCCGCAAGCGAGGTGGGCGGAAAGCAGATATATGATATGCTGATGAAGCGTGTTGCCGATTTTAAGGACGCTGAACTTAAAGCGATCGTCACGGATATTATGGAAAGCAAAAAGGATATTCTTGTTACCTGTCCGGCGGCTTTTCGCCTGCACCACGCAATGATCGGCGGACTGATGCTGCACACAATGTCAATCGTTCGCTTGGCAGAGCAGGTGTGCATTATTTATCCGAATATCAACAGGGAGCTTCTTCTCTCCGGCGCAATCCTTCATGACGCAGCCAAAACTTGGGAGTTCACGTTTTCCAAAACAGGGCTCGTAAAGGGCTATTCGGCAGAGGGCGAGCTGATCGGTCATCTTGTAGAGGGCGCGCTCTGGGTTGAGGAGAGCGCAAAACGCCTTGGCGTCAAAAGCGAAAAGGTAACATTGCTCGAGCATATGATACTGAGCCATCACGGTGTGCCGGAATACGGCTCGCCCGTGCGCCCGATGTTTCTGGAGGCGGAGATACTTTCCGCGCTCGACACGTTAGACGCTGAGATCTTTGAATTCCACAGTGCAACCTCCAAAGTCGAGTCCGGCAAATTTACGGAACGCCAGTGGTCGCTTGATAACAGAAAGCTTTACAACCACGGGCTTTCCGGCACGGAGCATATCGTGAATCTTAAGGACTGAGAGGAGAAGATCAATGGCTGAGGAATGGCAGCAGGACTGGACGGAGATAAAAATTTCCGTGCCTACCGAAGACATAGAAACGGCAGGGAATATTGCCAATATGACAGTGCCGTACGGCATTTATATTGAGGATTATTCAGCACTGGAGCAGGAAACGCTGGAGATCGCGCATATTGATCTGATTGCCCGTGAACTGCTTGAAAAGGACAGAACGAAAGGAATCATCCATATTTACATAAGCCCGCAGGAAAATCCTGCCGAAGCGGTCTCGTTTTTAGAGGAACGCCTAAACGCTGAGGATATAGAGCACGAGATAACCGTGAACGAATGTAAAACAGAGGACTGGATAAATAACTGGAAAAAATACTGGCATCCGATTGCAGTCGGAAAAAAACTGCTTATCAGACCCGTTTGGGAGCAGGATTATGACGCAGGGGGCAGAGCCGTGCTCAATCTGGAACCCGGGCTTGCTTTCGGCACGGGAAGCCATCCCACAACAAGGCTTTGCCTTGAGGTGCTGGAGAATTATATAAACTGTACCTCCACCGTGCTTGACGTCGGCTGCGGAAGCGGAATCCTTTCCATCGCCTCTCTGCTTCTGGGAGCAAAGAGTGCTTTCGGCGTTGATATAGACAAGCTTGCAGTCAAAACAGCGCTTGCGAACGCAAAGGAAAACGGTTTTGAGCCGCCTGTTTTCAATGCCGTATGCGGAGATCTTTCGGATAAGGTCAGCGGAAAATACAAGGTGATCGTTGCGAATATCGTTGCGGATGTGATCATCAGATTTACGCCGCAGGTGCGCCGATTCCTTGATGAAGACGGTGTGTTTATCACCGGCGGTATCATTGATTTAAGAAAAGACGAAGTGGAACGCGCCTTTGACGAAAACGGTTTTATGATTGTTGAGCACTGCGCGTCAAACGGCTGGAATGTTTATGTGTGTGAAAAAAAATGAAGTTTTTGATTCTTGCTGTTTTAGTTGCCGCGGCGGTCATTTTGCTCCTTTTCATAGTGTGCGCGGTTGTTTTTAATCAGCTTATATGGCTGAAAACCATACCGATACCGAAATTCATTTATTCGCTGATCGCCGGGAATGACGGACCGAATCAGTATGAAAAAGAGGTAAAAAAAGCGGAAAAGCATTTTAAGGAGCTGCCGCTCGAAAAGCTTGAAATAAATGCACAGGGAAGTATGCTCAGGGCAAATCTGCTGCTGCCTGAAAAAAGCAACGGCATGCTTATCATCGCCTGCCACGGCGCAAGAAGCTCGGGACTCGGCGAGTTCGCCTTCATGGCGGATTATTTCTACAACGGCGGTTTTACCGTGCTTCTGCCGGAACACCGCGGGTGCGGAAAGAGCGACGGAAAATTTATGGGTTACGGTACGCACGAATCAAAGGATACCCTGCTTTGGCTTGATTATGCAAAAAAGCGTTTTCCGCAGCTGAAGATCTTTCTGCTCGGCGTTTCTATGGGCGGCGCTACCGTTCTTATGATGAGTGATAAAATCAAGCAGGGAGAGGTCTGTGGTATTATTTCAGACTGCGCCTATACAAGCGCGTGGGAAGAGTTTAAGTATCAGCTTAAAGTGTCCTTCCATCTGCCTGCGTTTCCCATTCTGCACATTTGCAATCTTTATTGCGGGCTTTTCGCGCATTATTCGTTTAAGGATGCTTCGCCGATAGACTGTGTTAAAAATGCAAAAGCGCCCGTGCTCTTTATTCATGGAAAGGATGATGATTTCGTGCCTTTCTTTATGGAAAAGCAGCTTTATGACGCCTGCGGCGCGCACAAAGAGCTTCTTGAGGTGGACGGAGCCGTCCACGCCAGAAGTTATTATAAAAACAGCGCGCTTTATGAGCGCCGCCTGAATGCGTTTTTTGAGAAATACAGCGGCAAGGCTCCGTTGGGAAGATAATATGTAAAAGCTCAGCGATGCCCGCATCGCTCCGCTAAAAAATGAGGAATCCGCTCAAGTATTTGAGCGGATTCCGATATATTTATGAACTTACAGCGCCTTGGAATTTATTTCCTTTTTAATATTTTCAATGAATTCGTCAAGGCGGCAGGCGCCCTGTTCGCCGTCCTTGCGGGAGCGGACGGAAACGGTGCCGTTTTCTATATCCTTGTCGCCGGCAACGAGCATGTAAGGCACTTTCTCAAGCTGCGCAGCACGTATCTTGAAGCCTATCTTTTCGCTTCTGTCGTCTATCTCGCAGCGGATGCCATGGCTCTCAAGCTTTTCTTTAACAGACTTCAGGTAATCGAAATGCCTGTCTGCGATGGGCAGCAGCTTGACCTGAACGGGAGCCAGCCATGTCGGGAACGCCCCGGCAAAGTGCTCTGTAAGGATTCCGATGAATCTCTCTATGCTTCCGAATACAACACGGTGAATCATGATCGGTCTGTGCTTTGCGCCGTCAGCGCCGATATATTCAAGTTCAAATCTTTCGGGCAGCTGGAAATCAAGCTGTATTGTTCCGCACTGCCAAGTTCTTCCGAGACAGTCCGTAAGGTGGAAGTCAAGCTTCGGTCCGTAAAATGCACCGTCACCCTCATTTACTTCGAAATCGTAGCCAAGCTCCGTAACCGCGTCACGCAGGGCGTCCGTTGCGATCTCCCAGTCCTCATCGCTTCCCATGGAATCTTCTGGCTTGGTGGAAAGTTCGATGTGATACTCAAAGCCGAAAGAGTTGTAGACCTTGTCAATAAGTTTAACAACGCCTTTGATCTCGTCCTTTATCTGTTCGCGCGTCATAAAGATATGCGCGTCATCCTGCGTAAAGCATCTCACGCGCATAAGTCCGTGAAGCGCGCCGGAAAGCTCGTGGCGGTGAACAAGTCCGAGTTCTCCAATTCTGAGCGGCAGGTCTTTATAAGAATGCATCTTTGTTTTATAAACAAGTATGCCGCCGGGGCAGTTCATCGGCTTGATAGCGTAATCCTCATCGTCTATCACTGTGGTATACATATTTTCCTTGTAATGATCCCAGTGACCGCTTCTTTCCCACAGAGCGCGGTTGAGTATCATCGGGGTCTGTATCTCATAATAGCCCGCTTTGCGATGTATCTCACGCCAGTAGTCGATCAGTGTGTTTTTAAGCACCATGCCTTTCGGCAGGAAGAACGGGAATCCCGGTCCTTCTTCCATTATCGTGAACAGCTCAAGCTCCTTGCCTATTTTTCTGTGATCGCGCTTTTTCGCTTCCTCAAGCATTTCAAGATGCTCCTCAAGCAATGATGCCTTGGGGAAAGCTGTGCCGTACACCCTGCACAGCATCTTGTTTTTCGCGTCTCCGCGCCAGTAAGCGCCGGTGCAGTTCGTCAGTTTGAAAGCTTTTACGGGCTTAACATCCATAAGGTGGGGTCCTGCGCAAAGCTCCGTGAATTCGCCCTGCTTGTAAAAGCTGATATTTTCGCCTTTTCCGGCGTGCTCGTTGATAAGCTCAACCTTGTAGGGTTCGCCCTTTTCTTCCATCAGCTTTACGGCTTCATCGGCGGGAAGCTCAAATTTTTCAAGAGAAAGCCCCTCTTTCACGATCTTTTTCATCTCCGCCTCGATTTTTTCAAGATCGTCCGGTGAAAAAGGCGTTTCAACGTCAAAATCATAATAAAAACCGTCATGAATCGCCGGGCCGATCGTCAGCTTGGCATCTGGATAAAGCCTTTTCACAGCCTGAGCCATGATGTGTGAAGCGGTGTGGTTAAAGGTCTTTTTGCCGTCCTCATCGTCAAAGGTAAGTATTTCAAGCGCGCAGTCGCTGTCAATAACAGTGCGCAGGTCCTTTGCCTCCCCGTTTATTCGGCAGCAGCAGGCGTTTCTGTAAAGACCCATAGAAATGTCTTTTGCAATGTCCGCGGCACTCATGGCAGAGTCATACTGCTTGACTGAGCCGTCTTTAAGCGTTATTTCCATAACAATCCCTCCATATATATTATTGAAAATATTTTTCAGATAATGGCTTTAAATAAAAAACACCCCGTGCTTAAAAGCACAGGGTGAATAAATATCCACGGTTCCACCTGAATTGCGCAAAAACGCGCCTCTCATTAGCCCTTAACGCGGGCGCACGGCTGTGATTGGCAGCGCTCGGGGGCGGTGGCTTACGGCTGTTTATACGCCCCTTTCAGCATCCGGGGCGCTCTCTGAATAAACGGTATCGCAGTCTTATTCCCGTCAAAGCATTATCTTTTATGAATATATTATATCATTTATTTTTAAGTTGTCAACACCGTAAATTCCGCATATTTATGCAGTTTTTTGCCTTTGAAAGGATGATTGGGCGGCTGAATGAGTTTGACAAGCCTTGACAGATACAAGATATGGGTGTATTATATTCGGGAAGGTCTATATGAAGATTATATAGGTATTTAACCTTAAAATTTTTCAGGTTTATATTTAAACTGTACCTTTTCTGATGATATTTTAACACTAAAAAAATTATTAACAGAAGGAGGTGCTATTGATGAGTGTAACTGTTGCCGTTATAATAGCTGTTGTGTGCGCCCTTGTATTTTTTGCCGTGGGCTTTGTGCTTGGCTCGGTTTTCAAGCAGAAAGCAAACGAAAAAGAGATCGGTTCCGCCACACAGGAAGCAACCAAAATTATTAACGATGCCATTCAGGAGGCTGAAACAACAAAGAAAACAAGCCTTATTGAAGCAAAGGACGAAATCCATAAGCTCCGTTCGGACGCGGATAAGGAGATCCGTGAAAGAAGAAGCGAAGTGCAAAGGCAGGAAAACCGCCTGAATCAAAGAGAAGAATATCTTGATAAAAGAGCGGATTCCATTGAAGCGAAAAAAGAAAATTTAAGCCAAAAGCTTAAAGAAGCAGACGAAAAATTACTCGAAATCGATAGCATCAAGAAAAGCCAGTTTGATATGCTGGAAAAAATTTCGGGCCTTAGTCAGGAAGAGGCGAAAAAGCATCTTCTTGCATCACTTGAAGAAGAACTGGATACCGAAAAGAGCAAAAAGATCCTTGAATTTGAGCAGATGACGCGCGATCAGAGCGAAGTGCTCGCGAGGGAGATCATTGCAACCGCCATTCAAAGGTGCGCTGCGGATCACACCGCGGAGACCACGGTTTCTGTTGTCGCCCTGCCAAACGATGATATGAAAGGTAGGATCATAGGCCGTGAGGGCCGCAATATCCGTTCAATAGAAACGATCACAGGTGTTGAGCTTATTATTGACGATACACCCGAAGCGATCACGATCAGCTCTTTTGATCCTGTCAGAAGAGAGATCGCAAGGCTCACTCTTGAGCGCCTGATTCAGGACGGGCGTATACATCCCACCAGAATTGAGGAGATGTTTGAAAAGTCAACGCGCGAGGTAAACGCGATCATCAAGCAGGAGGGTGAAAAAGCCGTTCTTGCCGCGAACTGCGGTTCTATCCACCCTGAGCTTGTAAAGCTGCTCGGCAAGCTGAAATACCGCACCTCATACGGTCAGAATGTGCTTAAGCACAGCCTTGAAGTGGCGTATATAGCAGGTCTTATGGCAGCTGAGCTGGGCGCGAACGAGAAGCTTGCCCGCCGTGCAGGTCTGCTTCACGATATCGGAAAGGCGCTCGACCACGAGATGGAGGGCTCACATATTGCCCTTGGCGTTGAGTATGCGCGCAAATATAAGGAAAACGAAGACGTTGTGCATGCCATTCAGGCGCATCACGGTGATGTTGAGTGTAAGACGGTCGTTGCCTGTCTCGTGCAGGCGGCAGACGCTGTTTCAGCCGCAAGACCCGGCGCAAGGCGCGAAAATATCGAAAATTATATCAAGCGTCTTCAGCAGCTTGAGGAGATCTCGGAAAGCTTCCAGGGCGTTAAGAGCGCTTATGCGATTCAGGCAGGCAGGGAAGTGCGTGTTATGGTATGCCCCGAAACGGTTTCCGATGAAAAAATGCCTTATATCGCGCACGAGATAGCCAAAAAGATCGAGAGCGAGCTGGAATATCCCGGTCAGATCAAGGTCAATATTATACGTGAATCACGTGCCAGCGATGTTGCAAAATAATTTATGATGTTTTATAATAACGGTATCCTAAGCTGTGGATACCGTTATTTTTTTCGGAGGTGATTTTGTGGTAAGGCATATCGTGTGCTTTAAGCTTGCGGACAACAGTGAAGCGGCAAAAAAAGAAGCCGCTCAAAGGCTGCTTTCGATGAAAGGAAAAGTGGATCTTATCAAAGAGATAGAAGTGGGCACGGATTTTTTGGGCTCGCAAAGGTCGTATGACGTTATTCTGCAGGTTGTTTTGGAAAGCAGAGAAGCCCTTGAGGCATATCAGAAGGATGAGTATCACTGTTCGTATGTAAAGACTTATATGCACGAAAAGGCACAGGCGTCCGTTTCTGTGGATTATGAATTTTAAAACAAATTTTGCTGGTTTGTCAGGTATGATATTTGGATAAATTCACTAAAGATACCAATATAATATTGGTATCTTTTCCTTTTATATTTTGATATTTGAGTTGATTAAGAAAATACTGTATGTTATAATTAACATATATATCAATAATATATTATTTTATACTAATAAAAGCTAATTTGAGGAATTAAGTATGGAAAATAAAGAAAAGGAAATAGAAGTAGATTTAGGAAAAGTATTTCATATGCTGAGAAAAAGAATCATCTTTATTATTCTCGGCACTCTTATAACGGCCGTTCTGGCGGGATGTATCACTGAATTTTTTATCAGTCCCAAATATTCCACATCCTGTACCCTGTATGTTTACAGTAATTCGGACAGAGTAAGCACCGATTCTTCGATAGCGTCGGGAGAGATCACGGCTTCCCAGCAGCTTGTAAATACATATATCGTCGTTCTGGAAAGTGATACGGTTATGGATGCTGTTATCAAGGAGCTCGGACTGAATGTCACCTCTTCTCAGCTCCGCAGTCTAGTATCCTGCGAACAGATAAACGAAACGGAGATATTCCGGGTTACCGTAACGACCCAGAATGCCGCGCTTTCTGCCGACATTGCAAATGCCATTGCCGATATAGCGCCGGATGCTATTGTTGACACGATCAAGGCAGGCGGTGTAAGCGTTATAGATTATGCCAAGGTCCCGTCTTCTCCGTCTTCTCCGAATTTCGTGCGTAATGTTGCAATAGGTGCCGCTGTCGGACTCGCGGTAACATTCATCGCATTCTTTGTCTATGAGCTGTTTGATACAACGATAACCAATGAGAAAGATCTTGAAAGAGAATTTGAAGTGCCGGTTCTTGGCAGTATACCAAGGCTTATACCGTCCTCTCCGAAAACGGAGAGTGCAGTAACTCCGCCGGAGAATCCTCCGGCAGCTTCAGACGGCAGAAAGGGAGGTAAGCTGTAATGTCTTTGTTTAATAAAAAGAGAAAGAAAGATTCCGCTACAAAATCTTTTTCCAGAGAAGATATAAAAAAAATACTCGGCACGGAATCTCCGTTCGTCGTTAAAGAAGCTTACTCGGCTATAAGAACAAATCTGCTGTTTATGCAGAAGGGAGAAAAATGCCCTGTATTTATTGTGACAAGTCCCACTGCAAATAACGGTAAAACGATCAACAGTATAAATCTTGCTATTTCCTTTGCGCAGATGGGAAAGAAAACGCTGCTTATAGATGCGGATATGCGTAATCCCACTATCCATAGAATGTTTTCCATACCTGTTAAAAACGGTCTGTCCGAAATATTAGCCGGCCTTACGGATAATATAACCGTGTCAAAAACGGAAATAGAAAATCTTTCCGTTCTGACGGGCGGCAAAATACCTCCGAATCCGGCAGAATTGATTTCTTCTTCAAGAATGGATAAGCTGCTTGAATTCGTAAAAGACCATTATGACTGCGTATTCATAGATACTCCGCCTGTGAATCTTGTTACGGACGCAACTGTGTTTGCGCAGAAGACCACAGGATATATTCTTATTGTAAAAGCGAATGTGAGCGATACGGCTGATGTGAAAATAGCAGTCTCGAGCCTTGAGAATATCGGCGGCAATATTCTCGGATTCGTTCTGAATGATGTTACCACCGGAAGAAACGGATATTATTCATATTACAAGAGATACGGTTATAAATACAAATATTCATACGGCTACGGATATAAATAAACATAATTCTTAAGGGTTGCGAGAAAAATGAAAAAAAGAAAAGCTATCCAGCTTTTGATGGAATTTGTTGTGGATTTTTCATCCCTGCTTTTAGCAAACGCCGTTTCATTCGTGTTTTGCTGCATAATACATAAAATTCCCGATGTTACGGTGCGCTCGTTTTTTGTTTACCTGATTTTGTTGACATTGTCTTTCTGCGTAATATTCTTTGGATTTTCTGTTTCAATGGATCTGAGTATAAGAAACAGAACAAGAGAGCTTTTTGCCGTTTTGAGAAACTGTTTGCTCATCTATATGACCTTAACAGTTATGCTCGTACTTACAAGAAGCGATTTCCTAAACGGCAGATACATGCTCGTTATTTCCCTTATGCTGTTTATCGTGTTTTCCGGGATAAACAGATATATATCAAAGCGGTTGCTTATACGCGGATTTTCAAAATCAGATATGGTCAGCCTAACGGGTGTCATAACCGTGAGCGAAAGAGCGGAAGGACTTATTGAACGTCTTCAGGAGGACTGGACAAAAAAAATTAAAGGCGTTGCCGTGCTTGACGCTGAAAAAAGCAGCGCAGGCTATGTGCTTGGAGGCAATCTTGCAGCAAGTCATCAAAACAGCTCCGTAAAGACCGTCTCCGCCAAAACGGCGATCAAATCTGTTAAAGACGTGCCTGTGGTTGCAAATGATGACGATGTAATCGATTGGGTGCGCGGCGCGTCACTTGATGAAGTCTATATAAATGTTCCTTATGATTATACACACAATGTTTCCGATCTGGCCGAGGAAATAGAGAGTATGGGAATCATTGTGCATATAAATCTTCCCACTCTCGAAAATCTTGTTGAAAACAGCGCATTTAACAATGTTGAATGCACGATGACTGCCGGCTATCCCACTGCAACTCTTACGGCGTCACGTCAGCTTACGCTGTCTGCCACTGTATTTAAAAGAATAGGAGATATAATCGGAGGACTTGTAGGCAGCATATTATCGCTGCCGATCATTCTTATTGTTGCTGTTCCGCTTCTGATAGAATCTCCCGGTCCGCTGATCTTTAAGCAGCAGAGGATAGGAAAGAACGGGCGCGTATTTAATATATATAAGCTTCGTTCCATGTATGTTGACGCAGAACAGCGGAAAAAAGAGCTGATGGCGGACAATCAGATGGACGGGTTTATGTTTAAAATGGAAAATGACCCGAGAATAACCAAAGTCGGCAGATTTATAAGGAAAACAAGTATTGATGAACTGCCCCAGTTCTGGAATGTTCTGAAAGGGGATATGAGCCTTGTGGGTACACGGCCGCCGACGGTCGATGAGTTTGAGCAGTATGAGAGCCACCATAAGCGCCGCCTTTCTATGAGACCCGGAATAACAGGTCTGTGGCAGGTGAGCGGAAGGTCTCAAATAACGGATTTTGAAGATGTTGTGCGTCTGGACTGCGAGTATATAGATAATTGGAGCGCATGGCTCGATATAAAGATCCTTTTAAAAACTGTGGGTGTTGTCCTCAGGAGGCGCGGCGCTGAATGATGGAGAAGTCTGGTTTGAAAATCGCCATGATAGGGCACAAGCGCGTTCCGTCGCGGGAGGGCGGAGTGGAAATCGTTGTTGAAGAGCTTTCTCGGCGTATGGCGTGCCTCGGCAACAAGGTGGATGTCTATAACCGCAGCGGCAGCCATGTTTCCGGCAGCGCATTCGACAGCATCGGTTCCGAATTACCCGAAAATATCAGGGTTATAACGATCCCAACGCCTGAGAATAAAACGCTCAATGCTTTTGTTTACAGCTTTTTGGCATCCTTGCGCGCGCTTTTCGGTAGGTATGATGTGATACATTTTCATGCGGAAGGTCCTGCCGCTATGTGCTTTTTGCCGAAGCTGTTCGGAATACGTACGGTTGTTACTATTCACGGTTTGGACTGGCAGCGTTCAAAATGGGGCGGATTTGCGTCAAAATATCTTAAATTCGGCGAGAAGACCGCCGCGCGCTGTGCGGATGAGATTATCGTGTTGTCAGATGCTGTGAGAGACTATTTTAAGAAAGAATACGGCAGAAACACCGTTTATATACCAAACGGAATCACGCAGCCGGACTTTGAGGACATCGCCGAAGCAGGCGAAAAATACGGCCTTAAAAAAGACAGATATATTCTTTATTTGGGCAGGATCGTTCCTGAAAAGGGAATTCACTATCTGATCGAGGCCTATTCGGATATGAAAACCGATATGCCGCTCGTTATTGCCGGCGGTTCGAGCCATTCGGAGGAATATTTCGCTCGGCTGAAACGATCTGCTGAAGGAAAAAATATAATCTTTACTGATTTTGTGCAGGGAAGAATGCTCCGTGAGCTGTATTCAAACGCTTATCTTTATGTTTTGCCAAGCGATCTTGAGGGTATGCCTATCAGTTTGCTGGAAGCTATGAGCTATTCCAACTGCTGTCTTACTTCGGATATACCCGAATGTACGCAGGTGTGCGGCGAAAACGCGGTTTATTTCAGGAAAAGCAGCGTTGCTGATCTGAAAAACAAGCTGGAATATCTTATAAAAAACAGTGACACGGTTTTAGAGTACAAAAGCCGTGCGCACGACTATATAATTTCAAAATACAGCTGGGATGATGTCGTGAACAGGACCCTGGCGTTATACAGGGGTGAACCGCTTGAAAATACTGATAGTAAATAAGTTTCTTTACCCTAACGGCGGCTCGGAAACATATATATTCAAAATCGGCGAGTGGTTAAAAGCTGCCGGTCACGAAGTTCAGTATTTCGGAATGGAGCATAAGGGCAGGATCGTCGGAAATGACGCAGGAATGTATACCAAAGATATGGATTTTCACGGCGGCTCGGTGTTATCAAAGCTGTCTTATCCTGTAAAAACAATTTATTCGTCAGAAGCAAAGAAAAAGATGCTTGCCGTGCTGCGTGATTTCGCTCCCGATGCAGTGCATCTCAATAACTTCAATTATCAGCTTACGCCGAGTGTAATAAGCGCGGTCAAGGCATATGAAAAGGAATGCGGCAGAAAAGTCAGGATCATTTATACGGCTCATGATTATCAGCTTGTATGCCCGAATCATATGATGATGACCCCCTCCGGCGAAATCTGTGAGAAATGCGCAGGCGGCGAATTTCTCAACTGTTTTAAAAATTCCTGTATACATTCCTCAAAAATCAAAAGCGTTATAGGCTCTGCCGAGGGATATTTTTGGAAATATAAGAATATTTACTCGTACATAGACACGGTTATTTGCCCAACGGCGTTCATGGAATCAAAGATTCACCTGAATCCGATGTTCAGCGGCAAAACAAAAGTGCTTTATAATTTTATAGATCCTGTTGATAAAAAACAGACCGAGAAAGAGAACTATGTGCTTTATTTCGGCAGATACAGCGCGGAAAAGGGTATTGAAACGATCATTGCCGCTGAAGACATTGATTTTATCTGCGCCGGATCAGGTCCTATGGAGAGCGAACTTGATCAATGCCCGCATGTCAAGAATGTGGGCTTTAAAAGCGGAAAAGAATTGGAAATGCTTATAAGGAAAGCGCGCTGTTCGGTTTATCCGAGTATCTGGTATGAAAACTGTCCGTTTTCCGTTATGGAAAGCATTTCATACGGTACACCTGTCATTGGCGCTGATATAGGCGGAATACCTGAACTGGTTGAGGACGGAAAAACAGGATTTCTGTTTGAACCCGGCAACAGCTCAGACTTTGCCGAAAAAATCAAAAGGCTGCTCACGGATGACGAGCTGGCGGCAGAGATGAGCGAAAACGGTTTGAAAAAGGATTTCACAAGCGTTTCACAATATTGTGAAAAACTTCTTGAGATTTATAAATAAATGTGATTTTATGGAAACTGCTGTAAAAAAGAAATATTTTGATGAACTCAATGTTTTTAGAGCATTGATAATCGTATGGGTGGTTATAGGTCATTCCTTCAGCCCGGATGAAAGCGTAACGGGATTTTTGTATCATTATGCATATTCGTTTCATATGAGCGCGTTTTTTATGCTCAGCGGTCTGCTGTTTTTTCCGAAATTAAGCAGGATCGGCAGCGTTAAGGATGCTGTTGTTACGGTGTGGGACAGATTTAAGCGCCTTATGGTTCCGTATTTTGTTTATACGGTAATTACATATGTTTTAAAGCTGATATTCAGTGAATATGCGTATAACGAATTATCTTCCAACATTATCGTTGACACGCTGATTTGCAGAAATAATCCCAACGGCGGTATATGGTTCCTTTATGCGCTGTTTGTGCTTAGCATGATCGCCGTATTGGTTTGTCGGATACCCGTATGGATATCGTTTATCATTTCTGCGGCTTTAAAGGCGTTATCGGTTGCTGTCTTGATCAATATCCCAATCGTAGGCTTTATTTGTCAATATTCATTTTATTTCTTTGCCGGCTTACTGTTGTTCCAATATTACGCTGCAATAAGCGAAAAGCTAAACAGATTTGTAAGCGGAAAAAAAGGAAAAAGCATTGTTTTGATACTTTGCATGGTTCTTCTTGCCGCTTCTTTTGCTGTAGTCGGTTTGTTGCACAACCGTAAAATATATGATTATCTTACTGTGCCGGTAACTCTTTTGGGTATATTTACCTGGTATATTGTTTCGTTTGCAGTATGTTCCTTTAAATTTGCAAAGAAACCCGCTATGATCATCGGAAATTACGGAATGGATATATATGTTATTGGCTATTTCGTGCAGATCTCAATACGTGTTATTTTGGGAACTATGCTCGGCCTGCCGTATCCTCTGTACGCAACCATGATGTTTTTGTTCGGGCTTTTCCTGCCCATTCCGATTTCAAAATATATCATAAGAAAAGTCGGAATACTCAGAGCTGTTTTTCTGGGTGAATTTCCGAAAAAGAAGAAATCTGTTGAAAAAATTTAAACGGATCAGCCCGGTAATTTAGCGCCGCAGACGGCGTTTAAAATCATTTGCTGTGTGCGGAATTTATAAAGAAGGTAAAAATATGTCAAAAAAATTAAACGGCACTGTAATCGTAACGTATCGGTGTAACGCAAGGTGCAATATGTGCAGCAGGTATAAGCGTCCCTCCTCGCCGGATGAGGAGATCAGCCTTGAAACGATCAAAAAACTGCCGCCGATGTACTTTACGAATATTACCGGCGGAGAGCCGTTTATAAGAACTGATTTAAAGGATATTGTGCGCGAACTGTATAAAAAAAGCGACAGGATTGTTATTTCAACAAACGGGTTCTTTACAGACAGGATCATTGATCTCTGCAAAGAATTCCCGAATGTGGGAATACGCATATCTATTGAGGGACTGGAAGAAACAAATAATGCCATCCGCGGCCTTGAGGACGGCTTCAACCGAGGATATACAACGCTGAAAAAGCTTGTGGAGATGAAGCATCCCGATGTGGGCTTCGGCATGACGGTTCAGGACGCAAACGCGAAAGATCTTGTGCCGCTTTACGAGCTTTCGGACGAGCTTGATATGGAATTTGCCACCGCTTCGCTGCACAATTCCTTTTATTTTGTGGAGGCAAGAAATATTATAAAAGACCGCCCGATGGTTGCCGAAAATTTTGAAAAGCTGATCAACGAACTTCTCAAAAGCAACAGCCCTAAAAAATGGTTCAGGGCGTATTTCAATCACGGTCTTATTAATTACATATACGGGCAGAAGAGGCTGCTTCCGTGCGATATGGCGTTTGACACGTTCTTCATTGATCCTTACGGGGATGTTATGCCCTGCAACGGCACAAAGGAAAAAGAGGTTATGGGCAATCTCAATGAACAGAGCTGGGATGAGCTTTGGAACAGCGCTCAGGCGGAGACGGTACGCAAAAAGGTCAGAAACTGCAGCAGAAACTGCTGGATGATCGGTTCTGTTTCTCCCGCTATGCACAAATATATATGGGTTCCGGCGATGTGGGTCGTAAAGCATAAGTTCTTCAGATTTTTCAAAGATAAGAAATACAGCATGTACGAGCTGCCGATCGTGCGCGATTACAGAGACGGCAAAGTTACAAAAGCTGAGCTTGACGCTCTTTCGACCTGTGATATGACCGCGGATATAAATGACGGATTGTCTGAAAAGTCCAAAAAAGCGCTTGTGGGCACAAGCGGCGAAGAGATTGTGGATGCTGATATAGCAAAGCAGTTAGGCGGTAAGTGATTCATTTGTGAATTGAGTGTGAGATTTTGTGAAGATCCTGATTGTAAATCCCATTGTTTATACTTCTGAGACCGCGAATATAAAAAGAGCTGTGTCGATCAAAGATACAATGATATATGACTTGTGTCTTGCGTTTAAGAAAAAAAACATAGATGTTACACTTGTGGCAGGTGCTGATTTTAAGCCGTGCCGTGATGAAAACTATCCTTTTGATGTTATTTGGGCAAAATGTGCTTTAAAGAAAATCTTTAAACCCAATGCACTCCCTTTTTGCCCTGAAATATTAAAAATAATAAAAAAAGAAAAATTTGATCTCATCATTTCAAGTGAAGTCTTTTCTGTGAATTCCCTTATGCTTGCTTTGAAATCACCGGGAAATCTGTTGATTTGGCATGAGCTTGCAAAGCACAACAGGATTTTTCATTCCGTGCCGTCAAAATTATGGTATGGAATAATTGCGAGATTGTTTTTTTCAATGGTGCTTGTTGTGCCGCGCAGCAGAGAAGCCCGAAATTTTATATCAAAATATTGTAAAAATGTTTCCGATGTTATCATTGACCATGGAGTAGATCTGAAAAAATTTTCAGCCAAGGAAAAGAAAGAAAACTATTTTGCTGTTTCGGCACAGCTGATAAAGCGCAAAAGAATAGATAAAACAATCAGAAAGTTTGCCGATTATTTAAAGGCTTATGATCCATCGTCAAAACTCTATGTTATGGGCGAGGGAGAGGAACTCAGCAGCCTTGAGTCTCTTGCAAATGAGCTCGGTGTGCGTAACAGTGTTATTTTCACCGGGAAGATCAGCCACGATAAGCTGAAAGATATTCTGGCAGGCGCAGAGGCGATGTTGGTTGATACCGAAAAGGATAATAACATGATTTCTATATCGGAATCCATTGCCTGTGCCACACCGATTATCACAACAACAGTTCCTTATAATGCCTCATATATAAAGAAATTTCAATTAGGTATTGTAAACGATATCTGGGGAGCCGAAGAACTGAACGAGATAGCCGCAAATAATATTTTTTATGTTAAAAACTGCCTTGCATACCGAAATCAGATCTCCTGCGACAATAAAGCTCAGATGTTTCTTGATCTTGCAGAAGAGCTTGGCCGATCCGCCGCAAAAGAAAAGGAAGAAATTTGCAAATGAACTCTGTTTATAAAAAAATACATAATGCATTAAGGGATCTTTCTGATCATAATCAATCATTTCACCGTCTTTATCTTTTTTACAGATATGTGCAATATTCGTTTGAGGAAGATGTTGTAAATGTCAAAAAATTCTTCAGAAAACGCGGTATAGGCGGAGCAAAATATAAAAAGCTTCTTGATTACAAGGATAAGCATAAAGGCGAAAGGTGCTTTATCATCGCCACCGGCCCTTCTCTCACAATGGAGGATCTGGAGAGCCTGAAAGATGAAAAGACCATCAGTATGAACTCGATCTGCAAGCTGTATGACGAAACAGACTGGCGCCCCACCTATTTTGCAGTGCAGGATAATTTCGTTTTCAGAAATATGCAGGATATTTTAAGGGCGCATAAAGAAGTTCCCGTTTTTATAAGTGATAATATATGGAGACGGTTCAGGCGGGAAAAGGAATGGATCGAATTCCCTACAGACACAAAATATCATTCATACGATATCCTGCGTCAGAAATATTACGCAAAATTCAGCGATGACGCTTATGATATCGTCTATGACGGATATTCCATAGCTTATTCCTGCATAGAGCTTGCCGTATATATGGGCTTTAAGGAGATCTATCTGCTCGGCGCGGACTGTACTTATCTCGGCGAAAAAGAGCATTTTGTTGACAGCGGTGTGGAAGACCGCTCCAGAAAATACGCAACCCCCAAGCTGATCGTGGGCTATGAAGAGGTCAAAAAATATGCCGATTCGCACGGCATAAAGGTATATAACGCTACCCGAGGCGGCGTGCTTGAAGTTTTTCCGCGCGTAAAGCTGGAGGATGTTTTAAAGGAGAAAACCAGAGTATGAAGATTGTTGCTATCGTGCCGATGAAACTGAACAACACAAGATTGCCGCAGAAAAACACGAAGGCATTTACAAACGGAAAACCGCTTTGCTATTATATTTTAAACACACTGCTTAAAATTGACAAAATAGATGAGGTCTATGTGTATTGCAGTAATGAGAAGATCAAAGAATATATTCCTAAGGGTGTAAAGTATCTCAAGCGTTCCGCTTCCCTTGATACGGACGCAACTTCTATGAATGAAGTGCTCAAGGCGTTTGCGGACGATGTTTTTGCCGATATTTATGTTATGACCCACACAACGGCTCCCTTTATTACTGCCCATAGTATTGAAAAAGGGATAGACGCTGTTTTGAGCGGTATGAACGATTCGGCGTTTGCTGCCAAAAAGCTTCAGGATTTTCTTTGGAAAAACGGCACGCCGTTTAATTACTCTCTGGAAAATATTCCGCGCACGCAGGATCTGGATCCGCTGTATCAGGAAACAAGCGGCTTTTACATATATGAAAGATATGTTATAAATGAGATGGGGCGCAGGATAGGGCAATCGCCGTTTATTGTTGAGGTAAACGAGATAGAAGCCGTTGATATTGATGAAAAAGAAGATTTTGAGATAGCCGATGCTATTTACAACCATATATTCAGAAAGTGTGAAGAGGATGAATAAAATTCTTGAGGGTTTCAGAAATAAATTAAAAAACGGCGAGTGTGTTTACGGTATATTTATGAAGACCGGGGATCCGATGTTTGTTGAGGCAGCAAGTCTCGGCGGATTCGATTATGTTATTCTGGACACCGAGCATGGACCTGTTTCAATAGAGAATCAGCAAAACAATATAAGAGCCGCAGAGGCACGCGGAGCCGTGCCGATCATCAGGCTCAAGGATTTCGGCGAAAATACCATCGGTAAGGCTCTTGATATAGGCGCTTACGGGATTCAGGTGCCGCAGATAAATTCCGCCGCCGATGCACAACAGGTGGTTAAATTCGCAAAATTTTATCCTTACGGCATGAGGGGCGTTTGCCGTTTTGTGCGCGCGGCTGATTACTCTGCTATGGACAGATATGAATATTTTGAGGATTCAAAAAATTTGCTCATCATACTTCAGCTTGAGGGCGTTGAGGCGATCAAAAACCTTGACGAGATCCTTGAGGTGGAGGGTGTGGATATTCTGTTTATAGGGCCTTATGATTTATCACAGTCACTCGGCATCCCGGGCCAGGTAAACAGTCCTGTTGTTGTTGACGAAATGAAAAAGATTGTTGAAAAGGCACATAAGAAGAACAAGGTAATAGGTACATTCATAGATACAAAAGAGGATCTTGTGCTCTGGAGAAATCTCGGAGTCAGATATTTAAGCTACTCCGTTGACGTTGGGTTGTTTATGGATGCCTGCAAAGGTATAAATGATTTCTTTAAAGGAGAATAATTTGTAACCGTTCATGAAAAGTCTGAAGTTTAAAATATATCCAAGAGAATTCTTGTTCACCTTTTTTCTTATAATGCTGCCGTTGAGTCTTTCATTGGAACTGAGTTTTCCAAATTCTCCCATTGCATATATTGCGTATACGGATGAGATTTTGTGTATTGTCTGTTCGTTTTATGTCTTATATTCTGCTTTTAAAAGGGGAATTAAGGGCACGGATCTGGCGCTTTTGATAATCCTTTTGCTGTGTACTGCATGGGGGCTTGTCGGCAATGCCGTTTCAAAGGTGATAACAGATTGGTTCCCTATTGTTGTTGACGCGATCTGTCTGCTTAAAATATTTGTGCCGTTTATCATTTTTAAGCAGGTTGCTGCTGCGGATAAAAAAATGAGGATTATTCATTATCTTAAGCCGCTTTCAAAAGCGCTTATTGCACTTGGCGCGTTTTTCGGCACAATCAGCCAGTTTGTATACATTGGTATGTCTCTGCCCCAGATGGAAAGGCGCTACGGAATCGTTCCTTTCTTTTTCATTTTCGGAAATGAGGGCAGATACGGCTATATAATCGCCTGTGCTTTGCTTGTTGTTCTGATGACGGAAAGAGTAAAAAGAAAAAGGATCATGTATGAACTTCTTGCCATACTCAATATAGTCTATACCACCAAAGGGGTAGCGTATGTTATTGCCGCTTGCTATATAATTCTTTTGATTCTGTGGTACAGAGATACAAAATTAACTGTGCCCAAAATAGCAGTTCTTGCCGTAGGCGGAATAGCGGTTTCGGCTATGCAAATAAACACGTATTTGAGGGATCTTGAGTCTCCCAGAATGACTCTTATACGATACGGTTTGGTTACAGCAAACAGATATTTTCCGTTTGGTTCGGGCTTTGCAACCTACGGCTCCGATATGGCGGCACGGAACTATTCTCAGCTTTATTATTTGTATGGATTTGATAAACTGTGGGGTTTGAGTCCCCAGTATCAAATGTTTCTGAATGATGTTTATTTGGGAATGGTATTCGGTCAGTTTGGATATATTGGGGTAATACTGTTTGTCATTATGCTTATAATGGTCTTCATACCTGTTTATAAGCTTGATGCAAACAAAAAGGTGAAGGCGCTTACGCTTGCGATTTTTATAGGAATTGTTGTAAGCGCCATAGCCACTGCCATAATAAAATCCAGTATCGGCGTTTTTGTCTTTACGTTTTTGGGGCTTATGTGCGGCTATTCGGGAAATGAATTGGCCGTAACGGACAGTGATATCGAAAAAGAAGGCGGAACAAGGCTGAAAATCAGATTTTCGAGGTATTGATCATGATCCCCAAAAAGATACATTATTGTTGGTTCGGCGGCGCCGAGAAAAGCAGTCTTATAAAAAAATGCATTACGAGCTGGAAAAAGATATGTTCCGATTATGAGATAATTGAGTGGAATGAAAGCAATTTCAATATAAATATATGCCCTTATGTTAAAGGCGCATATCAGCATAAAAAATGGGCGTTCGTATCTGATTATGCCAGATTCCATGTGCTTAATGAATACGGAGGAATATATCTGGACACAGATGTAGAACTGCTCAAGCCGCTTGATTCCCTTGTGGAACAGGGAGCTTTCGCCGGCTTTGCGAGCAACAGTATCGTTGCTACCGGTTTGATATTAGCCTGTGAAAAGGGAAACTGGCTTTGCAAAGAGGTTCTCAAGTCCTACGAAGGTCAGGAATTTCTGGATGACGATCCCGATAAAATAGTCGCCATCGGCAGAAGAGTTACAGCCATATTAGTGCAGCACGGTCTCGTTCTCAACGGCGAGGAACAGAATATAGACGGGATTACAGTCTATCCGTCTTATTATTTCAATCCCACAAACGGAGATATGCGCGTGAAAGTCGATGAGAGAGCGTATTCGGTTCATCACTATGCGGCAACTTGGTTCCCGAAAAAGAAAAGATTTCTGAATACACTAAGACGATTTATCGGCTCGAAGAATATGAACAAGTATTATCAAATCAAAAGCAAAATTATGGGTAAAGAATGAATCCGATAGGTAAACTGAAAACTAAATATTTTTCTCTCAGCGTAGAAACAAGAGCAGCGTTTTGGTTTACGGTGTGCAATCTGCTCCAAAAAGGCATAACTATGATCACGATGCCCATTTTTACGCGGATTCTGACAACTCAGCAGTACGGCGTTTTTACCGTGTATCAGTCGTGGTACAATCTGGTAAGTATTATCGTGACTCTCAATCTTTCGGGATCGCTGATCAATAACGGCCTTATGAAATACGAAAGCAGAAAGGATAAATTCATATCCTCAATGCAGGGGCTCTCATCCACGGTAACAATCCTGTTTTTTATCATTTATCTTGTTTTCCGCGATTTCTGGAACGGTGTTTTTAACCTTTCAACCGTTTTTATGCTGGCAATGTTCATTCAGCTCTTATTTGAGCCGGCGTATCTTTTCTGGGCGCAGAAACAGCGATTTGAATTCAAATATAAAAATCTTGTTGCTGTTACGCTTGCCGTGTCGGTGATCAGTCCGTTGATCGGAATTGCCGCCGTTTATGCCACGGAGCATAAGGCAGAGGCACGCGTTATTTCATTTGCTTTCGTTCAGATATGCGTAGGCCTTATATTCTATATCATTCAGGCAAAACGCGGCAAAACCTTTTTTGCAAAGGATTTCTGGTCTTTCGCTCTGAAATTCAATCTGCCGCTTATACCGCACTATCTTTCTCAGATGGTGCTCGGTCAGTCGGACCGCATTATGATCAGCCGTATGGTAGGTGACAGCGAAGCCGCAATCTATGCAGTTGCATACAATCTGGCAACGGTTGTTACTTTATTTATAAACGCAGTGAACAGCGCTTTCGTTCCGTTTATTTATCAGAATATGAAAGCGAAGAACTACGGCGAAATTAGAAAAAAAGCAAATTTCCTGTGCCTTTTTATGGCGGCTGTCATATGCGTGTTTATGCTGTTCGGACCGGAGGCAATCGCGCTTTTTGCGGCGCCTGAATATAAAGCCGCAGTATATGTTTTTCCGCCTGTTGCCGCTTCGGTGTTTTTCACTTTTATTTACACTCTATATATTAATGCTGAATTTTATTTTGAAAAAACAAGTTATGTAATGCTGGTGTCTCTTTTGGGAGCGGCGCTTAATATTGCGCTGAATTATATGTTCATTCCGATTTACGGCTATGTTGCCGCTGCATACACAACCGTTTTCTGTTATGCGCTTTTTGCCGCGGGTCATTATTTCCTGCACAGGCTGATCCTCAAAAAGCAAGGTATAAAAGAACAGGTTTTCAATTCAAAGCTGATCTTGCTTTACAGTGTTGTGGTAACGGCGTTTATGCTGATATGCACACTGCTCTATCAGAATAATATAATAAGATACATTGTTATAGGTGTTATTGCCGTCATATGTCTTTTCAATATAAAGAGACTGATAAAAGTGTTTAAAACGGCGCTGCAAAAATAAGCTGAAACATAAAAAAAGAGCTGAAACGATTATCGTTTCGGCTCTTTTTCAGTTTGCAACGGAGTTCCTGAACATATCGGATATTTTATGTGCAAGCGCTTTGTATTTCGGCAGATCAAGATTAAAGTCCTCGGAAAGAATCCCGTCGGCACATTCACGGCATTTTTTGAGCGTTTCCATATCGCCGAGCATATCGGCAATCTTAAGCTGCGGCAGACCATGCTGTCTGTTTCCGAAAAAATCTCCCGGACCGCGAAGTTTCAGATCTTCATCGGCTATCTTGAATCCGTCACTGTATTTTTTCATAATGCCCAAGCGTTCTCGAGCAGTCTCGCTTTGGCTGTCTGAAATCAGTATGCAATAGGATTTATGCTTGCCTCTGCCGACGCGCCCTCTGAGCTGATGCAGCTGTGAAAGCCCAAAACGCTCGGCGTTTTCTATAACCATAACCGTTGCTTTAGGTACATCAACGCCCACTTCAATAACCGTTGTGGAAACAAGCAGTTTAATGTCTCCGTCTGCAAATGCGCGCATCACGTTTTCTTTTTCGGCAGGTTTCATTTTGCCGTGCAGAAGACCAATGTTTATGCCCCTGAAATCATTTTGTGAAAGCTCTTCGGCGTATTTTGTTGCTGAGACCATATTTTCGGTTTCCCCCTCCTTCACAAGAGGGCAGACGATATACGCCTGATTTCCGCCCGCAATCTCTTTTTTTATAAAATTATAAATTCGCTTGTGGTATCTTGAGTCCACCACATCGGTGCGCACAGTTTGCCTGCCGGGCGGAAGTTCATCCAAAACGGAAATATCCAGATCCCCGTAGATCATAAGCGCAAGTGTGCGCGGAATAGGCGTGGCGCTCATGACAAGCGTGTGCACACCGCTGCCCTTCATCGCCAGATTAGCCCTTTGGTTTACTCCGAAACGGTGCTGTTCGTCTGTAATAACAAGCCCTAAGTTTTTAAATTCAACATCGTTCTGTATCAGCGCATGCGTTCCTATTGCAAGGTCTGTTTCACCGTTTATAAGGCTCTCTTTTATCCGCTTTTTTTCAGTTTTTGAAGTGCTGCCTGTCAGAAGCTCTGTTTTGATTCCTTTTTCTGCAAGAAGCGGGCAGAGCGAGTCCATATGCTGAACCGCCAAGATCTCGGTGGGGGCCATCATAGCGCACTGAAAGCCGTTCTTAACGGCATTGTATATGATTCCGGCGGCAACGGCTGTTTTTCCGCTGCCCACATCGCCTTGCAGCAGACGGTTCATAGGATATTCATTCGCCATGTCCGCGGTGCATTCCTTTATTGCCCTCAGCTGTGCCGAAGTGGGTTTGAATGACAGAAGAGACAGGAATTCCTGTGTGAAATCATTTTTAATTCTTATATCCGTTTTGTTCTTTTTCTTGCTTTTAAGTTTGAGCAGCCCCAGCTGCAGTGCAAGCAGTTCTTCAAAAATAAGTCTGTCACGTGCTTTTTCAAGCTTTTCGGCATCATCGGGAAAATGTATTTGCCGCATTGCAAAATCAAGTGAAACAAGCCTGTATTTCAGCCTGATCTCTGCCGGCAGAGTTTCGCCGAACGGCTCAAGAGAATCCAGTGCCGTTTTAACGACTTTTGCTATCGCGCGCGAATTCAGTTTCCCGGTTGCGGGGTAAATAGGCTTGATGATATCGCTGTTTTGTATCTTCTCTATCTCGGGCGAAGCCATGTTTGCAGCGGTCAGCGTTTTTTCTATTTTACCGAAAAGTATGTATTCTTCATACAGTTTGAGCGCTGACGCAAGATATTTATTGTTGAAGATTGTCACATGAATTATGGTTTCGCCGTCTGAAAAATCGCATTTAAAAAGTGTCATTCCCTTGCGCACATAATGTGTTTTAACAGGGGATACAAGCGTTGCGGCAATGCAGACGGTATCACCGCTCTCACATTCGCGTACTTTCTTTTTATCTGAACGGTCCTCATAATTTCTCGGAAAATATTCAATCAGATCCCGCACGCTGAAAATGCCGAGCTTATTGAAAAGCCCGGCTCTTTTTTCTCCTACACCTTTTATGAACTGAATACTGCTGTCAGGATTAAGCATTTTACTCCACTGAAATTATGAAATAATAGATCGGTTGTCCGCCGTCCACAACGCTGATTTCCACATCTTCTCCGAATTTGTTCTCAAGGCGCGATTTAAGCTCCTGCGCTTCTTCTTCGGACGAATCACTGCCGTATATCAGTGTTATGATACTGCTCTGATTTCTTTTAAATATTTTAACTGTGGATTTGTAAGCAATCTCAACCTTGTCCGTTCCCACAAATCTGATTTTTCCGTTGCACAGCCCCATGATCTCGCCCTGTTTAACAGGAACGCCTTCTATCTCACTGTCTCTTGCGGCAAATGTTACCTGCGCAGTAGAAACATTTTCGGCTGCCTGCGTCATTGCCATCAGGTTCTCCTCAGCATCCGCCTCTTCATCAAACATCAGCATAGCGGATATCCCCTGGGGTATGGTTTTGGTCTGTAAAACGCGCACTTCTCTGTCTTTTGTAAGGCGTACGGCCTGCTCGGCCGCCATGATTATGTTTTTATTGTTCGGAAGCACAAACACCGTCTTTGCAGGTGTTGCCATGATGGCATTAAGAATATCGTCGGTTGAGGGGTTCATAGTCTGACCGCCGCTTACAACAACATCTGCGCCTATATCTTTAAAAAGTTCTGTAAGACCGTTGCCTGCACAGACGGTCACAAACCCATATTTATTCGTTGGCTGAGCCACAGTCAGCTCCTGTTCATTTTGTTCTTCGGGGGCTGCGCCTGCGTTTCGGTGCTGATAACGCATATTGTCTATTTTTATGTTGATAAGCTGGCCGTATTTAAGCGCTGCTTGAATAACATTTCCCGGTTCGTTCGAATGAACATGGACTTTAATGATATCATTGTCGTCCACAACAACTACGCAGTCGCCGATCGATTCAAGATATGCGCGCAGCTTCAGCGGATCTTTTTCCTTTGATTCGCCTGATTTTTCAATCAGGAATTCGGAGCAATAACCGAACTCTATCTCATCAGACGCATTGGCTACCGTACTTTTTTCAGCTTTTGCGCCGTCGGTGTTTTCTTCGCCCTCCAGCGGCTGAATAATCACATTGTTAGCAAAAACGCTGTGGAAGCCTTCAAAAATCAGCACAAGCCCCTGACCGCCGGCATCCACAACGCCCGCCTGCTTTAAAACCGGCAGCTGTTCCGGCGTTTTCGCCAAAGCGTCTTTGGCAGCCATCATAGCGGCAAACGCCACTTCCATCGGATCGTTTACGGACTGTGCCATCTCTGTGGCTGCTTCTGAAGCTTTTCTGACTACTGTAAGTATCGTGCCTTCGGTCGGTTTCATTACTGCCTTGTAGGCGGCCTTAACGCCTAAGTCAAACGCATTGGCAACCTCTTCGCCGTTCGCTTCGTCAAGACCTTTAAATCCTTTGGAAAAGCCCCTGAATATAAGGGAAAGGATAACGCCGCTGTTTCCGCGTGCGCCTCTCAGAAGTGCGGATGCGCATTTTGACGCGGCTTCGCCGACAGTGCAGGTGTCCGGCAGAACGGCAACCTCTTTTGCCGCTGCGCCGATGGTCATGCTCATATTTGTGCCCGTATCGCCGTCCGGCACAGGGAACACATTGAGTGCGTCCACTGCGCTGCGATTGTTTGCAATATGATTGGAGGCGGAGATTACTCCGTCGCGAAACATTTTTCCTGTAAGCATTTGGGTATAATCTCCTTTAGTTAATGGCGTCTACATAAACGTTGATTTTTGAAACCTTCAGATCGGTAACCGTTTCAACGGTATACCGCACTTTGTTGGTTATGCTGTTTGCGATGGCGTTTATGTTAACACCATAGGAGACCGCAATATGAAGATCTATCACAAGACTTCCGTTTACGCTTTTTACGCTTACGCCGCGGTTGTAGTTATCTTTGTCTGCCTTGTTGGTAATGATTGCCTTAAGGCTTTGTATGGGGCTTGATACCATCCCGGTAACTCCGAAGCAGGATTGCGCCACCTGACCTACCAGCTTTTCAAAATAATTGTTCGTGATTTCTATATATCCGTTTGGATTTTCATATTTTATCATAACAAACCTCCGTTTGTTTATTGGTATCATCGTGTGATCCGCAGTATTGATTATAATATATTCTGCATCATATATCAAGTACGGCGGATATGCTTAAAAATATTTGGATTCCGTCTTTTCCTCATTTTTTTCGCGTTATCTTTTTATTATTGCGAAAAAGCGCTTTCTTATTCAGCTTCAAAATACCAGTCCTCTATATTGGCAAAGCAATCATAATAGCTCCCCTGAACATCACCGTTCATGGTTTTTGTAAAACAGATCATTCCTTTTCTGTAAACCAGAGGAATATACGGCATTTCATCGGCAAACGCAAGCAGGAATGTGCCAAGCTGCACTTCTGCATTCATATATTGTGCATATGCCTGTGAGGAGGTGCTGTTTCCCGTATCTATTCCGTAGTGCGTCGTTCCGTCATCGCTGAAAAATGAGCGCAGGCTCATATCGGGAGATATCTTGATTTCACCTATATACAGATTAAAGCTTTCGCTTTGCACAAGCTGCAGGTATCTTGCGTTGTCGGATTCCTGGGTGATTGAAACACTGAAACCCGCTTCTTCAAGCTGCTGCTCGATCAGCTTCGCACAGGAGAGCCTTTCGCTGTTGGAGGAGTTTACAAGAATGGAAAGCGATCTGTCGGATACGCCGCTGTTGTTAAGAAGCTGCATGGCGGCTTGCGCATCCCCGGAAGAAGAAAACAGCTCCGTTTGCGAAAGCTCAAACTGCGGGTTAAAAACGCCGGTGGCAGGCTGTGAAAATCCGCCGTAGGCGCTTCTGGCAAGTGTCTCACGGTCTATTGCCAGCGAGATTGCTTTTCTCACATCGGCGTTCGTTGTGATGCCGCTCTTGTTGTTTATGCCAAGATAAACAAGATTATTCATGTTTATCAGTCTTTTATTTGCCGTTATCTTCGTTGAAGTGCTGCTGCTCAGATCTCTGAAAGCAAAGCTTATATTGCCTATATTGACCGCGTTATCTATCGAATCCCCGGAAGCTATATTTTCAAGATGGATAACGATTATGTGCGGCTTGAAGCCGTTTGCAGTATTTGCCTTCAATACGGTCTCTCCGTTTTCATCGTCGTAATAATAGCGTCCGCTTCCGATCGGATAGTCGCCTGCATCCTCAGAACTTACAATGGGAAATACCAGCAGATTGTGAGCGTACGGATCAGGTTCATTCAGTGAGAAAACGATCTCTGTCTGCGACTTGGCGCGGCAGGAATCTATTTCCGTAAGCGATGAACCCCAGTATGCCGAATCTTTGGCGGCGTCAAAGGAGCTGACGATGTCATCAGCTGTAAGCGGACTGCCGTCCGTAAAAGCCAGCCCTGCCGTGATCCCCACCTGCAGAGTGGTTGAATCGGTATATTCATAGCTTGACGCTATGTTCAGGCTTGCCTTGTAATTGTCGTCAAGGTCAAAAAGACTTTCAAACACAAGCTGCGAAAGCACCTGATTGTTCAGTGTCTGTGCCTCAAAGGGATTTAAGCTGTCGGACTGTGTGTAACTCAGTTTGAATGTGGAGGTGTCTTCCGGGATAACCGTTTCAGATTCTATTACCGCGGGGTTTGTTGTGGTCTCGTCATTGTTTTCCATGCCGGAGCAGGCGGTAAGAGAGAGTGCAACCAAAATTGCCGCAAGAATAAGCGCTGTAATCCTTTTCGCCATTTTTACCTCCTGAATCCTTCTGTGTAAACGGTCTTTCCTGTTTTGTCGTTTGTTTCAAAAAAACATCCTTCGCAGGTGCATTCCACATCTTCATTTTTGAACCTGACCGGCAGACCTGTGCGCATTTTTTGTATTGCGCATTCGGGCGCAACTCCCAAAACAGACTGAAACGGCCCGGTCATGCCGAGATCGGTAATATATCCCGTACCTTTGGGCAGTATCTGATTGTCGGAAGTCTGAACATGCGTGTGCGTTCCGAAAAGCGCGGATATTCTGCCGTCCAGATAAAAGCCCATAGCTCGTTTTTCACTTGATGCTTCCGCATGAAAATCTATTATAATGATCTTAGCTCCGCTGCTTTTTGCCGCTTCTATCATTTCGTCCGCCGCATCAAACGGATTTTTAATAGGGTCAAGGTATACCGTTCCCTGCAGATTGATAACGGCCGCCTTAATATAGCCCCTGTCAATGATTGTCATTCCTTTTCCCGGAGCGGAAGAATGGTAGTTTGCGGGGCGTATTATATATTCTCTTTCGTCTAAAAAATTGTATATTTCAGGGCGCTTCAGGCTGTGATTTCCGAGTGTTATAACATCTGCGCCCGCATCAAAGACTGCCTGCGCGGATTTGGGCGTGACTCCGTTGCCGACCGCTGAATTTTCCGCGTTCACGATCGTCAGATCCGCTTTGTAGTTTCGCTTCAGTCCGGGCAAAACTGCACGCAAATAATCGCAGCCCTGGCTGGAAACAACATCACCAATAGTAAGTATTTTCAAATTTACACCGATTCTATATAATAATTTTCTATTATTATACAATATAGCCGCTTTAAAAACAACAATCAGAAAAATGTTTATTTTTATTTTACAGTAAATTAAAATAATCCTTGACAAATCATTTATTTAAGGTATAATAGATAACGCATTGATTGATTGAAAATCAAATATAGAGGTATAGTGTAACGGTAACACACCGGACTCTGACTCCGTTATTTAAGGTTCGAATCCTTATACCTCTGCCAAAAGAAAAAGAACACTCGCGCAGTGTTCTTTTTTCTTTTTGTAAATTAGATAAGAATTTCTTTGATGCAACAAAATATGCAGGAGAAGGGAATATCGGGCATATAATGATGCATGTTGCAATGCATAAGCAAGAATTATTAAAATAAGTTTTAAACGATCATTCATTCGCTTTAATCCATTTTTGAGGCGGGGACTGCAAAATACGCAGGGTGTCCCACCTCATTTTTGATTCTGTTTATTAACTGTTTTCTGCTATATCGTTCTCGCTGCTCAAATCAAAAAACATACGGAATGCAGTCGGCAGTGCATAGTTCGTTTGAATCTCTTGTGTGGTTGCCCAGACAAAATCAGACGATGTTTTTGTGCATAGAATATGATAGCAGGTCATTTGCCATTTTATATGTGTAAAGATGTGAACGCGATGCAGCTGTTCCAATACTTCCACGGGCTGCACACCGAAAGCTTCAGCGGCATGCAATGCCTGATCAACATCCAGCTTGCCGAGCGTATTGGGCAGCTGCCATAAGCCGACCAGCAGACCGCTTTCAGTGCGTTTCGTCAGGGCATAGCTATCTCCGCATTGCAGTAAAAAAACGGTGCGATCTTCCAAACGTTTACCTTTTTTCGGCTGTTTGACCGGATAGTGCTGCACCGTGCCGTTGGCACACGCGCGGCAGAAGCCTTTTGCCGGACAAGCATTACATTTCGGCGATTTGGGTGTGCAAACTGTTGCGCCCAGTTCCATTAACGCTTGCGTAAACTGCCCGCAATGCTTTTTCGGATATACTTTTTCAAGTTGTGCGGCGATTTCGGTTTTGGTTTGCACATGATCAATCGGCGCATCGTTTTCCGTCATGCGTGTGATAATGCGCAGTACATTACCGTCTACGGCGGCGTACGGCAGATTGAAACAGATGGAAGCAACGGCGCCTGCGGTATATGGTCCGATGCCGGGCAGAGCGCGGATCTCTTCGTATCGGTTCGGAAAGCGTCCGCCATATTGTGCTTCGATCACGCGCGCAGCTTTTTGCAGATTGCGTGCACGGTTATAATAGCCGAGCCCTTCCCACAGTTTGAACAGTTGGCTTTCCGGCGCTTCGGCCAGGGCTTGGATGCCGGGGAGCTGTTCTAAAAAGCGAAGATAGTATGCTCGTACCGCTTCTACACGCGTTTGTTGCAACATAATCTCCGAGAGCCATACGTGATAAGGCTCAGTGTCTTGCCGCCAAGGAAGTTCGCGGGCATTTTCTTCGTACCAGGGCAACAGCGTATCCGGCAGTTGTCTGTAAATTGAATCGGTTGTTTTCAAAGCTTTCTCCTTTATGCTTGAATGATATATATGGAATAAATATGCACATTTTGCGGCAGGAGTTTTCACATATATTCCAATGTATGTAGTGCGATTCGGTATCTGATTTCGTTTTTTCAAACCTAATCTTTTTTGTTCAGTCTAGCTCTGATATTATTTTTTTAAAACCGATAAATCATCTATATCAAATGCAAAAATCCTTAAAGCCAAGATGCTTTGTATAGTCATAATAATCCATTTCGATTTGTTTTGCTTCAAAATCATTATACCTGCAAAACCCTAATTTTTTCTATAATTATATAATAAGTTGTTTGATATATCAAATATATCATAAATAATGATCGTAAGAAACGATAGGATAAAGAGAGTTTTCCTGCTGAAAAATCCTGCAATGCATTACTGCACTTGAATATGCAGAAAAGACAGAACGGTTGTTTTCTTGAGGTAAAGGATGCGCAGCTGCTGAGTGAGATAAGTATTTTGGGGATCAGGGGAATCGCAGAAACATATTTGTTTTTTCTGCAGAGCAGAATTGTAGTTATCCCTGACGAGTGCAAGTGCATTGTATTGTCCGAGACGAATCTTCAGCAAAAATTTAAGATTCGCTTTGGCGACATGCTGATACGATCGATTCCGAAAAAACAGCGTTTTTGAAGCATGGGGTGGTGGCTGCTATTTTTAAGTGCCACATTACAATATAAAACCACCGCGCGCATTTCAGCTAGCGGTGGTTTTATTACTTTCAAAACAGGATTTATACGCAGCCCTTTTTCAGGATGATATTTGCATACTTTTTTTCTTCGCCTGTTGCTATGATGGCGTAAGCTTTTTTTGCCCTTTCGTAATAGGCAAAACGCTCCTCAAATGAAATCTTGGCATCGGGCTCATATTTCTTTAGTATCTCGGTATATTTATCCCATATGCTCGTATCAGTGGGATCACCATCGCATTTTTGCATCAGAACGAAATGATTGCTGTCGTACTGATCAAGAGGGAAGAGCCCTAAAATTGCGTCAAGCATATCGCAAGCGGATATACCGTCTGCCCTTATAAGGATATTGGCATTCGAGGCGGCGGGGAAATTGCCGTCTCCTATAACAATCTCGTCTCCGTGCCCCATTTCACAAAGCACTTTCAGTAACTGAGGGGATATAATTTTGGGTATGTTTTTAAGCATTTAGATCCTTCCTTTTATTTATATTTCTTTCAATTCATAAGCGGTCTTGCCGTCAAAAGTAAGTGTAATCATTCCGTTTACGGCGTTTATTTTTTTTATAAAAACAGCTCCGTTTTCTGTTATTTTATAAAGACCGGCTCTTTTGCCGCCGAAGGAAAAGCTCTTTTCACAGGCGATTTCCGACCAAGCGTAATAGCTTCCTCTTTTCCAGTCCACGGGAATGCATAAAATGTTGTTTTCCTTTAATGATTTTCCGTTATAGGTTATGCTTTTATCACGCACCGCGGTTTTAATGCCGTCTGTAAATACAGCCGTGCGGTTTTTTCCTCTGCCGTTTATCTTCAAAATCTTATGAGCGTTAAGATAAAAGTAAGGTACGCTTCCCAAAGCAAACTCGCGTGTGAAACTCTCCTGCCAGTTCTTATCCAGATTAAAGCTGTTTTCCCCCGAGGTGTTGCCGTAAAATAGATATTGCAGATCCTTGTCTTTTTGCAGATCTGTATTTAATTTGCCGCCGGCAAGTATATTCGGTGGATATCTGAGATAATCTTTTTGAGTCATTACAAGATTCCACACTGCCGGGATATATCCAATAGTATCGCTTTCGCCGTAATGCAGCCGCAAGCCGTTATTGCGCTCTCTGTAAATAAATTCGCTCGTAACGTCAATTCCTCGACTGTTGAAGTATTCAATCATTTTGCGGCGGTAAAGCTTTTCTTCACGTATTGAAGTCCTTTTGCCTTTCCTTACAAAAAATGCGTCAATATGCACGGTGCCTGCATTTTCTATAGGCAGAAGCTCAAGCAATTTATCAACTCGTTTTCTGAAATATCCTGATTTATATTCCTCAGCAAAACGTACTTGATACGCGGTTCTGTCATTCCACATTCCAGTCTTTTTTATTTTACTAAAACAGTTTTTCAAAATCAAGTCATTTTCAAGATATTCATTCCAGAGCGGGCTGTTCGGGTACGCATCGGATAAGTTGATGTGATACGAAACTGTAGTGTTATATTTTTTCGCCTCATCAACAAGCCACAATAGGCTTTCAAGAGCGGTTTTGTCCTGCGGCCTTTTAGCAGCCTCGTTGACCTCGAAAAAAGCGGGATATTTATCATCATGTCCCTGATACTGCCACCCAACAAGGTATATGATTTTCGGTGCGCCGAGTGTAAGAGCATCGACTGTTTTAATCTTTTCAAGCGCCTGTTCAAAGGTGTTGTTAAGCTTGCAGCCGTCCTTGTTATCTGGTATGCCGATATCAAGCTTCATCATCATTGTTTTGCTGTAATCATAGTTGGATTTTCTCATTTACTTTTCCTTTAATACACGGAATTATTCGGTATACTGTTTGTTAATACCGAGTTCCTTTGCAACATACATAAGGTTTTGAATGTCGCCGTCAACAAGCTTGCCGGTTTTGTCCGGCGGCAGGTTTATGACCATAATGTTTCCCGTTTTTTCAAGAATTCGGTAATTTCTTATGATCTCCTCGGCGTCCGTAAGCGGCTTTTTCTCATATGTATCGGAATAAAACCAGCTGAATTCTTTTCTTGAGCAGATCGTCTGCTCGAAAGGCAGATAATATTCTTTGCCGTTAAAAGTATAGATTTTCGGGTCATCCTCGCGGCACATATTCGGATCCCACAGCCTGAAATCGGACGGGAACATGCGAAGCGGATCTCGGTCGCGGTAATTCTTCGGTTCATACCTTTTTTTAGGCATACCTTTTCTTTCGCTGTATTTTCCGACGGTGTGATTTACACCGATCTGGCACATTGGCTGCATCGTTTTAACAAGGCTGTATAATCTGTCAAGCTGCCAGGCGCGGCAGGGTTTATCCCATGCGCCGTCAAACCAAAGCTCCACAACTTCGCCGTATCTGCCGTCCATAAGTTCGGTCAAATGCTTTTCCATGTACCGAACATAAGCCTCGTCGTCTTTATAGCATTTTTCGTGGCGGTCCCACAGCGAATAATACAGCCCCAATTTTACGCCGTATTTTTTGCAGGCTTCCGATACAGCTTTCACCACATCGGTCTTATTGGGCGAATAATTTACGGAATAAGTTGTTGTATGCGTGTCCCACAGGCAGAAACCGTCGTGGTGCTTTGTGATGAGTATAACATAATTCATCCCAGCCTCATAAGCGGTCTTTACCCAACTGTCTGCGTCTATAGCAGACGGGCGGTAGCTTTCAATCGGCAGTTTGCCGTCCGACCATTCGGTGTTATTGAAAGTGTTAATGCCGAAATGCAGAAACATTCCGAATTTTCTGTTCATCTGCGCAAGCTGCCCTTCGTTAGGTTTTAAAGAGGGCTGCTGCATAATGGGGTATTGCATAAATGGATATGGCGGTAACTTTTTTCTAAAAAACATTTTAGCTCCTGATTAAACTTTAATCATTGTTTCATAAACCTGTTGCCTTATTCTTGTGTAAGGTTTTGTCAGTTCTCCATATTGGGTTTGCCGCCGAGGCGAATTTTAATGATTGTGTCATAAGTTCCGGGCTTTCTTCCGAAAACTGTAACGCGCAGTTTGCCGCCCTTTGCTTTCAGGCTGACTTTTTCACCCGTCAGGCAGGAGAACGCTTTCAGCGCGTTGTTTTTGAACGGCAGTGTAAAGGTTGTGACAGGCGCACTGCTAAGAATGTGCAGATAAACATGGTTTCCTTTAAAGCAGGAGGCATATTTTTTTGTGGGCTTCCATATTCCGCCGCGTGTTGCAAAAATGCTTTCGCCGTATTTTCTGAGCCAGCTGCCGATCTCCTTGATCTGCTGCGCTTCATTACCTGCAATACTTCCGTCCGGCTTGCAGCCTATGCTTAAAAGATAGTTTCCGTCTCCGCCGGCACAGTTCACAAGCTGCGCGATTATTTTTTTAGTGCTTTTTGTTTTATTTGGTGAATATGCCCAGTATTTGCCGAGCGGCATACAGGTCTCCCACATTCTTGTGTTCTGGAAAAATCCTGTGTGTCCCTCCGGCGTGTCATAATCGCCGGGCAGTCCTGCTCGGTTATTGATAATGATATGCGGCTGAAGTTCACGTATCATTTTTTCAAGCTCTTCGGAATGCCACATTTCCTTTGTGAACATTCCGTTGTTATATTCCGCATCCCACCACAGCAGGTCGATTCTGCCGTAATTCGTCATAAGCTCGCGCACGGTGTTGAACATGTATTCCAGATAGCGCTTGTGTTTTTCCGTCATATACCACTGTTTGCCGTCTTTCATCCTAAAATACGGAGGCTTGCTTATCGCCTCGGCGTCATTTACGGGAACAGGCTCATAATCCGGGTGCGTCCAGTCTCGTTTGGAATAATAGATTCCGATCTTCAGTCCGGCTTCACGGAATGCATCTATAAGCTCTTTTAGGTAATCTCTGCCGAACGGTGAATTTGTGATCTTGTAATCGGAATATGCCGTGTTCCACATATGAAAACCGTCATGATGCTTGGCTATTATCACAACATATTTAAAGCCGCCCTTTTTCGCAATGTCTGCCCATTCCTTGGCGTTGAATTTCTCAAAGGATAACTGTTTTGCCCAGCCGTCGTATTCCTCATCGGAAACCACGCTTCCCTGGGAGGGATCAGGCAGCTTGTGCGTTGTTCTGGACCAGCTGATATCGACCATTCCGATTGCAGAGATGCCGACGTGCAGAAAAAGACCGTATTTCGCCTGGCGAAACCATTTTGTGTTCTGCTCGCTCGCGAACGGATATCTGCTCCATTCTTCGTCAGGAAAATATGTGAATTCCGCTCCCTGCTTTGATTTGTTAACTTCACTTTGTTTTAATGAATAGCCCATATTTTAACTCCTTATTTTTTGCTTACGAAGATCCAAGCGCAATCAAATTTTCTAAGATACAAGCTGACTGTGCCGTTTTTTACCGCCAGGGTCTTGTAATTATACATATCGGTTGCGGAATATCCGTCGGGCACGGGAATACTGTATTTTTTTAGAAATCTGCTGCGGTTAAAAATGAAGTATTCGACCCCGTTCTCCGATTCCGTTTTACCGATTTCAAGGCTGTCATCAAATCGAGCCGCGGTATAATCGGTATCAAGTATTCTTTGCAGACGGTCGAGTTCCGTTTTTCCGTATTTGTTCACATAGTCGCCGGAGAGCACGATCCCGCCGCTTGCGCGAATATAAATGTTGTTCAGTTTGTAAAACGTTTTACGGATATGGCTTTTATGTGTTATACCCGCCGGATCCATTACCGGTGAAACGGTGTTTGACATAATCAGGCAGTCCGGGTCATTGATCCAAAGCGTTTTGTGCATCCAATTGCGGTTGAAGCACTGTTCGCTGAGGCTTGCCATATGCTTTACTTTTCTGATCACATCGTTCGTTACACGCATTGCGGTCACCGCACCGAGTGACGGCCACATCGGCGCGTTGCACCCCAGAATAAAAGCATTGTTGTCCGTGGCTGAAAAAACTGCGTCCATTCCGAGCCTGTAAGCCTCAACCGCCGTCTTGCTCTTATCATAACGAACTCCGAACGGAAGCGCGCCCCAAACATTTGCGTCAAGTTTAAAATAACGTACGCCCCAGTTGATATATATTTCGCGCACAACATCGTAAATATACTGCTGTGCAGCGGGATTTGTTCCGTCCAGCATATACCATGGACCGTCGCGCCAGCCGCCGAAGCTGACGTCACCTGAGCAAAGCGGTTTGCCGTTTTCGCCTTTGATAAAATAATCGGGGTGTTCTTTAAGCAGCCGGCTCTTTGGCGAAGCGATAAAAGGTGCGAGCCAAATGGCAGGTTCAAAGCCTGCATTCCTGATATCGTTGCAGATATCTTTCATCGGGCGTTCGAATTTATCGCTTGTTTCAAGCCAGTCGCCCATAAAAGGCTGAAAGCCGTCGTCGATCTGTATGTATTTGAGTTCGGGTGCTTTATCCCTAATAACATTCAGATTGTCAAAGATATCCTGTTCGGATATGTCAGGCCCTATGCAATACCAAGAGCACCAGCCCGAAGGCAATTCAAAGTATTTTTTAGGAGGATGGTTTTCGGATATGATGTTTGCAAATTTTTTTAAGATCTTATTTTTTTCGCCTTTTAAGATCACCATTTTCTCAAGGTATATTTTTTCATCAGCCGAGAATTCGATATCTTCAAGGCACTGCACGATCTGTATATGTGTTTTGTTTATACGTATCTCCGTTCTGAAACGATTGCCGCTTGACGCGCCGATCAGAAGCGTTTCGCTTCCTGAGCCGAGCAGAGCATAATTATATACCGTTTTGAATCCGGCTGTCTGCGGCATTTTGTAGTGACTCTTATCCGTGTAGCCGGTTATAGTACCGAAACGACCAACGGTTCCGCTGTATTGTGAAAGCATCTGGTAGCCGTCGCCGTAAAATTTAGTATCGTGTGAGAAATTGTGAACTCCGTTAAATAAAACCGCTTCTTTCAGCTTTGCGTTTTTCTTCAAAGAGAACCAGATAGAATATTCTGAATTTTTTTTGAAACTTTTAAATCGCAGGGAATATTTTTGCCGTTTGCGTCTATTAAATAAGGTGCATTAAAATGGATTGAGTTCTTCATTTACAGTCCCCACTTTTCGGCGTATTTTTTTACGCAGCCGATAACATCCGAATTTTTCGGTTCGGGATACTCTTTATAATCCTTCAGCCATGACAACTCGAATTTGTTCAGCTTTTTTCCGAAAGGGTATGATTTGTACCAGAATCTGCCGATGTAGCCGTCGCCGTTTATAATGAAAAGTATCTTTTTATTTTTTAAACAATACAGCACTTTGTTGTAAAACATCTTCCAGCGTTTATAATAATATTCCTTTATCAGTCCGCTCCATTCGCGCCAAGCATAGTCGTAAAGCGACCAGGTAGTGGAACGGATATCTCCCCAGGAAGTCAGCAGGGTGCGCGCGTTGATATCAAAATATCGCTTTTCTTTCTCATCGGTTGCCAAATTGTGGCAGTCGTTTATCCAGCGTGAAAAGCAAAATTCTTTTCTGTGAGATAAAAGGGTGTCCATATCTGCAAGCAGAGATAGCTGCTTTTTTGCGATTTCTTCAACTGCTGAAATATTTTTCTTTTTGTAAGCGTCGGCAAATTTGATCTGCTCCTTGTGAAACCGATTGCTCATTGCCTGTCTCGTCAGATCACACAGATCATACTGATATCCGTCCGATTCTTTGAAATCTTCGCTGACGGATAAGTACAGCTCAACTGCTTTTTCAAATTTATCTGTATCATAATAAAGTTTGTTCTTGCAGCAGGGTCCGGCTTGCGTCGGTATCATCTGCGGGCGGGATGCAACAACGGAGCCGACCGCGTTTTCCTCATAACCGTCACTGCGGTAGCAGGTCTCTAGCAATATTTCCCATGCTTTTCGGAGCGTTTTATCAAATTTTCCGTAGCGGCGCAGAATATATTTATCCAGCCATTTATCCAGATCAATCGCCTGTGCTGTTGTCAGCAGTTCAAACTGAAGGTCGTAGACCACGGGGTTTTGTTCTATTCCCTCCATAAACATGCCGCTTCCCACAACGTTTGCTCCGCCGTTTTTCAGTTTAAGGTATGCGTTTTCGCTGTGCTTTTTGAGCTTGCCCTGCATGGAGTTCTTTCCGCCGAAATCGTGGAGCATACCCGAAACAACGGGATATCCCCAGCAGTTATCGTTTTGCGGTGTTTTTTCGCTGTTCAGATCCAATATAAGCAGGCGGTTCTTCGGAACGGCTTTCACAATATGCTTGCGCATCGTCCAAGCCTGCATGACCCAGACGGATTCGCTGTCAAAATTCTCATAAAGCCGGTTTATGGCTTTTCCGACATCGTTCAGGTATGCCCTGCTGGATTTAGGCGGCGTTCCCTCATGAAACGGGTCGCAGGCAATAAAATGATGATTTCCGAGCAGCTCGTTCATTTTATTCAGATATACCGTGCCGAACTCAAAGAACAGGGGCTCAAGCGGATCTAGCTGTGCCGTTTTCGGATAGCGGCACCAGCCGTTTTGCATCAGTATTTTGGCTTTGGGATATTTTTTTCTGAGCAGCACGGGCACATGACCTGAAAATCCCTGCTGTATGGGATACATGCCGAATTCAAGATAACGCTGCAGGATTTTTCGTCCGAGCTCAAGACGCTCATATACATATTTTTCATTCTCCGGCGGCAGATAACCTTCAATATTGGTCATAAGCTGCCAAGCCCAGAAAGCGGGGCCGGAAATAAAATCAAGCGCTTCCTTTTTTGTAAAGCCGAACTGTAACAGCGTTTCATACCACACCGCTTCGGTGCCTACAACGGCAAGGGGCATATTTATGCCGTTCATTGCCATAAAGTCGATCTCTTTTTCCCAGCGATCAAAATCCCACCAGCACATGGAATAATCAAGTGTGCAGTAATTCATATATACTCTGTATTTCTGCTCTATCTCTTTATGGAACTCCCCGTCAAACATAACCAGGCTGCTGATATGTATCTCCTGATTCGCGCACCAGGAGAGCTGCACGTTGCAGTATTCTTTTAAATAGCAGTAGATGCCGTGAAAAGCGGAAATATAGTTGTTGGCTTTCACATGAATCTTTCCGTTTTGCGCGGTTATGCTGAAGAAATCCTTGTCTCTCTCTTCGAATTTTACTGTGAAAGAATCTTTAAAATCGGGTATATTCCTTTGCAAAAATCCTGAAACCGTTTTGTCCATAAAAGACTCCTGAATTATGATTTAGTAATTGTGTTTTCGCTTTTGGCTTTATTATAAAACCGTTTTCTGCGTATTACAAGCTTTACTCTTTGCTTTATTGTATTTTCAGATCCGAGCATTGCGCGCCGCCGGAAAGACGCAAGTCAAGCTTTTCAGAAAATCGAAATGTTTTTTATATGCGGTTCTTTTCTGCATTTTTGAATATGTATTTTGATCTCGCTGCAATCTGCAACGGGCTTTTTTAATATGCAGATCTTTTTAAATCCTATTGCCGTTCCATTATAAATATTTTTTCCGTTTGCTGTGATAAAGAATTCCTCAATCCGCTGACTTTTTGTTATATCCTCTGATAAGACGATCGTTTTGATTTTTTTAGGTTTTATTTTTACGGTAACGGTGTCCGATCCTTTCCGTATAGACAATATTTCGGCTTTTTCTGAAAATCTTTTTTCGATCTTTGTTTTTGTCTTTTTCAGTTTGTCTATAAATTTTTCGGGCAGTTCCCCTTTATCGTTCGGCGGAACGTTTAAAAGCAGAGTTGCGTTCCCGCCAACGGAATTGTAATAACATTTTTCAAGATTTTTTACACTTCTTGTGAAAAATATCTCAAAAAACGGTCTCCAGAACCACCCGAAATAGGTTATGGGGATGTTCATTTCGGCAGGATACCAGCACAGCTCTTCACCGAGAAGCTGCTTCCTTTCGCCGATCGTATTGTCCGTGAAGCTAGGTGCCTTGAGCATTACCGTTGCGCCTTCTTTTTGCTGAGATATCTCTGCTATTTTTAAGCTGTCCTGTAATTTTTTGGACACAACGCTGAATTCGGATCTCCTTGCTCTGCCGTATTCATTGCCTATCCAGCGTATGTCCGGGCCGCAGTTCGTTATCACTGCCTGCGGTTGGAGAGTGCGTATTATTTTGAAATAACGTTCCCAGTCGTAGTGCTGCTTTTTGCCGTTTTTGCCCTCGCCGCAGGCGCCGTCAAACCAAAAACAGAATATTTCTCCGTAATTTGTGCACAGTTCTGTTAATTGATTACAGAAAAAATCGTTATAAAGTTCCGTACCGTAAGTCTTTTCATGTCTGTCCCACGGGGAAAGGTAAATACCGAATTTAAGACCGTATTTTTTACAGGATTCTGCCAGTTGTTTTACCAGATCGCCCTTGCCGTTTCTGTATCCTGTTGCGGCTATCGTGTAATCTGTATATGCGCTGGGGAACAGGCAGAATCCGTCATGATGCTTTGCTGTAAAAATGATACCCGTGCTGCCGGTGCTCTTAAGTTTTTCCGCCCATGTATCGGTGTCTATGTCGTTCAGGCGGAAAACCCGGGGATCTACATTGCCGCTGCCCCATTCTTTTTTTGTGAAGGTGTTCAGCCCAAAATGAATGAAATTATAGTAACCGAGCTTTTGGAAATCGATCTGTCTTCTGCTTGGTATAACGGATGTTATTTTATCTAGAAAAATTTGGTCATTCAAAGTATCCATAGTTTCTGACTTTCCTGTTATTTAGGGGATTTTTGCCTTGTACTATTTCAGGATGATAAGCAATGCTTCGCCTTTGCCGATCTGCAGGGGGAGTTTTCCTTTTTCAACCGTAATCTCTTTCACAAATTCGTTGCCGTTTGGCGTAACGCGGAAGATTTCAGCCTTTGCCGTTTTATTGCTTTGGATCTTCCATGTGCGGAAATCTCCGTCTTTACTGTAGGCAAAATAGCTGTTTTTAATGTGCACAAAAGGAAGACATAAATGATTGCCGTCCTTGATAACAGCCCCGTTCCAAACGATCTTCCCGCCTTTATAATAAGAGACTATTCCGTCTGAAAATTCGCATTTTTCACTTGAAAGAAAGCCCATGATTGCCAGACGCTTATGTTCACAGAGAAAATGATACGGTACCTGTACCGTGGCGAATTCGTGCAGAAAATCGTCTAACCAGTTGGGGTTGGACATGATTATGATATCCTCGCCGTGCATGTTTCCGTAAAGATAATTACGAAAATATTTGTTTCTGAATATGCCCCCGCTGTAAAGCTGCGGCGGAGTTTCTATAACCTCTTTTCTGGTCATTCTGTAACACCACCAGCTTGCCGGTATCTCACCAACAGTTCTCATCGGTGCTTTGTGGTGATGCTCCCTAGGAAGTCCGAATATCGGGCGGTTCTTCAGATCTTCCGTTTCTTTATATGTGAATTCCGAAGTAATATCTATTCCTTTCTCACGAACATATCCGATCATTTTTCTGCGCCCTTCGCACATTTCTGCTATTGAAACATCCGGGGCATAGTTTTTATAGCACTGAAAGTTATCGACATGCACGGTCTTCGCGTCTGCCAGAAACGGTAGGGTTTCAAGCAGTCTGTCAAACTGCCGCTTAAACAGACCGGATTCCCAGTATGCTTTGTGGTCGGTTTTGTAGCAGGCTCTGCCGTTGTATTTTTCAATGGCGTGTATCTTTCCGTTCTTTTTGCGTATCAGAGCGTCTGCCTTTACAAAATCATTAAAGGAGGGGGCGTTGTCATATGCGTCGTTAAAGTTGATATGTACGCTTACTACGGAATGGTATTGTTTCGCCTCTTCATAAAGTCTGATGAAACTGTCGCGGGCGGTCTTGTCTTTCGGGCTCTTCAGCGCTTCGTTGACTTCAAAGAAATCGGGGTATTTATCATCATGCCCCAGATACTGCCATCCCACCAGATAGTATATTTTGGTGATCCCCTGTGTCACGGCGTCGATCTTTTTTATAGCCTCAAGTGCCTGATCAAATGTCATAAGCACACGGCTTGCTTTTCCGCCTTTTTCAGGGACTGCCATGCCGAGCTTCATCATCATGCATTTCGTGTAATCGTAACTGTACTTATAATCTGTATTCATATGTTTCCTCCGTTATTTCAGCATGTCTGCCGTAATCAGATTTTCTCCTTTTTTAAGAGAGAGCATAATTTCTTTTTGACCGTAGATCAATTTTATCCGCTTTTCCTGCGCAGAAATAAGGCTTATGTTTTCAAGCAGCGAATCTTTTAATGCCGCGCGTACTCTTATGTTTGAGCTTGCCAGCAAGTCGAACGACAGGTCTTTCCATGTTTCGGGTATTGCCGGAAACAGCTCTATTTCTTGTGCATTGCATCTGAGCAGCATATTCTGAAGCGCGTCTGCTGCGAAAAAATTGCCCTCAAGTGAAAAGATGCGATAGGTTATGATGCTTTTGCCGGTTTTTTTATAATCTCCGTTAATATGAAAAGTGTTTGGCAGGCAAAAGTCATTCCAGAATGTTTTCAGTGTTTCGGCTGCGTCATTTCCTCTTTTCTGAACCGCGTACAGGTTCGCAAGCCAGGCGAATGAATAGCCGCAGTATTCTTTCGTACCGAGTTTTTCCAGATCTGAAATCGAAGCGTCCGTTATTTTTTTGCCTTTGCCGGAATATTTCAGCAGTTCCAGCGGATAGATTGCAATCAAATGTGAAAAATGACGGTGAGAACGTTTTTGCATTTCATTAGGGGAAAGCATCAGCACGTCATTGCCGGTTACCGCAAGGGGCTGAAGCCTGCCGAGCACATTCTGCCATTCGGATTTGTCGCTTTCCAGCCTTAATTCGTCCGCTGCTTCGTACAGGTTTTTAAAATGGCGTATGAGCATAGCGTTGTCATAATTTGAATTCGGCTCAAGCCATGATTTCAGTGTGTTGTCATGCGTCTCGGGGGAACTTGAAAGCGGAAAAATAAGCTTTCCGTTTTTATCTTCTTTTAGAATCGAAAGCAGAAATTCACCGTATTTTTTTAGATACGGGTAAACACGGCTTTTCAGCAGTTTCCCGTCCTGTGCGTAGTCGCAGTATTTTTTCAGTCCGTCGCAGAGCCAAGCCTGGTTTGACGGTGAAAGCGCGTACATTGGCCAGCCGCCGAGGGCGTTGGTGTTCATATCCATAACCGACGGCAGACACAGCCCTTTTGCTCCGAAAAATCCGCGTGCGAATTTTTCTGCGTTCTTTTCGTGGTAAAGCAAAAAATCGACGTAGCTTTTTCCGCAGGAAAGATGATTTGCTTTAAGATAGCCGGAATAGCATAGCTGTGCGTTTAGGTCAAAGTGATAATCGCCCTTCCATGGCGGAAGCTGACCGTTGTCAGCCGTCCAAACTCCCTGAAGCGGCATTGGCGCGTATCCGGCACGCGAGCAGGAGCCTAAAAGGTAATTGGTTACATACCACTTTTTCTCGAAATATTTGTCCGGCAGATTCAAACGGCTTTCGTTCCAAAAATTCTCCCACCATGCTTTATGCTCTTTTAGATTCGCTTCATAACCGCGTTTTATCATGCTGCTTAACAGTGAAAACGCATTGTTTATGGCATCATTTTTGTTTTCGGCAATTGAAACGGTATAGGCAGCTTCATTTCCCGAAACAGCCAGAAATATTCCGTATGTAAGCCTGTCGTTTACTTTCTGTGTAAAATACTGAAAATCGATGCCGTCAGCTGTTTTTTCGGAAGTTTCAGCTTTTTCATATCTGAGATTTTTAAGGGACTGCGTGATCGCCGGCCTCAGCCTGATCCGTTTTTTTGTGCCTTTTTCACCGTATTCGGGGTTTTCTATCGCATATTTAACAGGCTTGTTTGTTCGTATGAAGCCAATGCGGCTTTCTGCGTGAACAAAGCTTTCCAGCTTTACGGTTTCGGTGTTTATTTCAGCCTCAGCGGCTGCGAGCTTCAGTTCTGCCGAGAACAGTTCTCTTTCTCCTATGTCAACAATGATCTTTCCGGCGGGCAGTTTCGTCGGAGTCGGTTTTGCATACGGAGCGTCAAAAACTTTGGATATTTTGCGTTTTCTTTTTTGACGCACAAATTTGATAAGAGAAGCGTATGTAAAATCTCCGCCGGGCTCAACTGCAGAGCTGCAATCCCACAGGTCACCTTTATCTATACTTAGGCGCAGGCTGTTTCCGTTCCCCCATATCAGGCAGCCGATATCTCCGTTTCCGAGCGGCAGACCGTCGTCCCAGTGTTCGATATTATGATTGTATTTTATGTTGCAGTATTCTTTCGGAAGCGTAAGAATCCCTCCCTTTTTACAGTTCCATTATATATTAAAAATTGTTTCTAAAACTTATATTTCCTGCCTAAAACTTTAGAAATGCAATCAAAAAAGAGCGCATGATAAACGCGCCCTTTTATTGCTCTAAAATTCGAGTTTCCTGAATTTGTTGGGTGAAAAGCCCGTGTTTTTTGTGAAAAAATAAATAAAGTTCGATTCGCTGTTAAAACCGGTCTCATATGCGATCTGAGATATGCTCAGGTCTGTTTTCTGAAGAAAATCTTTTGCCCGGTTCAGCCTTGATATGAGCACAAAATCATAGGGTGAAAATCCTGTTTGCTGTTTGAAAACTCTTGAAAAATGAGAAGGACTCATATGAATCACATCAGCTATATTTTGAACGGTCAGTTTTTCGCTTAAATGCTCGAGTATATATTTTTTTGCGTCCTGCACGCTTTCCTCATAGCTTGTTTTATTCTTTGTGCTGATGTGAAGCGGGTTGGATAGCTCGGCAAGGATTTTATATATATCCAGCGACCAGTTGATCTCGCTCGGTTTGTTGTCGGACGCCATGCCGTCAAATATTCTGAAAAGCAGTTTCTCAACATGGTCCGGGTCGCTGCAGCGAATCAAATTTCCTTCGTTTTTAACGATCTCATTGTAAAAGGGAATGCAGTTCTGCCCGTTGAAATGGATCCAGATAGATTCCATATTGTTATTTGTGTAGTATTCGTGGGGCTTAAAACAGTCTAGGATAACGGTTTCTCCCTTTCTTGCCGTTGTGTGTTTTCCGTTTTGCACAAAGGTAAATGTGCCGCCCAAAATATGTGTGACCAGCAGGCTGTTATAGTTTTCCCTTACCAGATGATAATTTTTTACGCAAAAGAAATGCCCCGCGCTCGTGGGATAAAAATACAATGCTTTCGCAGTCGGCGAAGGTGACGAAAAGTAAAAATCCGATTTTTTTAAGACACCTGTCTCTATTGATTTCATATAATATATAACCTCTTTTTTATAAAACAGCAGGATTTCTAATAAATCAAGTTGCTTTTCGTAATTATATGCGGCGATTTCATTATATAATGTGACTATAAAAAAGTCAATCACTGTGATTTTTTTTGTAGAAAAAGATGGAGGTAAATCAATATTGAACAATAAGGTAAAAGTTTGGCAGGAGCAGGTTAAAATCCACACATATCCTGTAGGTAAGCCCGATAAGAATCCTATGTTTCTTGAAAAAAGGGTTTATCAAGGCAGCAGCGGAAAGGTCTATCCCCACACGGTTATCGATAAGATATATGATGAGAAAACTGAGAAAGAATATACAGCGGTATTTCTTGAAAATGATTATATCAAGGTCATGATTCTGCCGGAAATAGGCGGCAGAATTCAGCGCGCGACGGATAAGACGAATCAATATGACTTTGTTTACTACAATCACGTTGTCAAACCAGCGCTGGTAGGTCTTGCCGGACCATGGATCTCAGGCGGCATAGAGTTCAACTGGCCCCAGCACCACCGCCCCAGCACGTTTGACCCTGTTGATTACACATATTATGAGAATGAGGACGGCAGCGCCACCGTTGTTGTGAGCGAAATCGAAAACATGTTCCGGACAAAAGGAATGGCAAAGATCAGTCTTTATCCGGACAGCAGCTACATAGAAATAAAAGCGCAGCTCTATAACAGAACGGATACGGAACAGACCTTTTTGTGGTGGGCAAATCCCGCGGTTGCCGTAAATGACAACACGAGAAGTATTTTTCCGCCGGATGTTACCGCGGTTATGGACCACGGAAAACGCGCGGTTTCAACCTTCCCGATCGCCACAGGCACATATTATAAAGTGGATTACAGCGCAGGCGTAGATATTTCAAGATATAAAAATCTGCCCGTTCCCACTTCCTATATGGCTGCAAAGTCGGATTATGATTTTGTGGGCGGATATGATGACAAGCTTGAAGCCGGCATACTCCATGTTGCCGATCACCATGTTTCGCCGGGTAAAAAGCAGTGGACCTGGGGCTGCGGCGATTTCGGCAAAGCGTGGGATAGGAATCTGACAGACAGCGACGGTCCTTATGTTGAGCTTATGACAGGCTGCTTTACGGATAATCAGCCCGATTTTACGTGGCTTGCGCCGCTTGAGGAAAAGCAGTTTACGCAGTATTTTATGCCGTATAAAAAGCTCGGCACTGTGCACAATGCCACAAAAGACCTTGCTATGAACTGTGAAAACGGCGCTGTTCACCTTTATGCAACGGGCAATGTCGGCGCGGTCACCGTTTATGTATATGACAGCAGTAAATGCGTGCTGAAACGTGACGAGGAACTGCACACAACCGATTTCGTCACGATCGAAGTGCCGGAAAGCACTGAAAAGATCGTGATCCAAAGAAACGGGCTTGATTATTTAAAATATGAGATAAACTGCAAAAAGCAGGAGGTGCCGGATGCGGCAACGGCGCCGCCCGCTCCGAAAGACTGTGAGACGACAGAGGATCTTTATCTGTATGGTCTTCACATCGAACAGTACCGCCACGCAACGTATCTTCCCGAAGATTACTATCTCGAAGGACTCAGGCGAGACGCAACGGATATCCGCCTCAATAACGCGTACGGAAAACTGCTGTTCAAACGCGGAAAGTTTGAAGAGAGCGAGAAATATTTCAGAAACGCAATCAAAAAAGCAACCCGTTCAAATCCGAATCCTTATGACAGTGAACCGTATTATAATCTCGGCTTGTCGCTGTTGTATCAGAACAGGCTTGCCGAAAGCTATGACGCGTTTTACAAGTCTGTGTGGAGCAATGCCTGCTGTGAATCGGCGTTTTACCATATGGCTTGCCTATGCGCGGTGAAAAAAGATTATCAAGCTGCGCTTGAGCATGCGGAAAGATCGATCCTTAAAAACGCGCACAATATCAAGGCGCTTGACCTCAAAGCGCTTCTGCTTGAAAAAACAGGTGAGAAAGAAGCGGCTCTGGAAATTGCAAGGGGTGTTTTGAAGATTGACCCGCTCGATGTTATCAGCAGACGCGTTTTGGGCGAAAAGCCGCAGGTCAATTATAATACGGCAATCGAAATTGCTTGCGAATACGCAGCGGCAGGCTTTATTGAAGACGCCGCTTTGATACTTGAGGAGGACGAAAGCGGTTATCCGCTCATTTCCTATTACCTTAGCTTTTATTACAGCCTGCTCGGCAACAGCGCAAAAGCCGATGCATATCAGAAAGCCGGCCGTGATACGGAGTTCACAGGCTGTTTCCCGCACAGGCTTACAGATCTGAAGGTGCTTGAACATACACTGTCGGCGCACAAGGAGGATTGGCGCGCAAATTATTACCTCGGCTGTCTGCTCTATGATAAGAAACGATATGACGAGGCGATAGAATGCTGGGAAAGATCGGTGGAAGGCAACGATGGTTTCCCGACCTCCCACAGAAATCTTGCGCTTGCCTATTACAACAAAAAGAACGATCCGATGCGTGCGCAAGAAGAACTTGAAAAGGCTTTCAGCCTTGACAACACAGACGCAAGAGTGCTGATGGAGCTGGATCAGCTTTATAAAAAGAACGGAAAAACGTCCGGGGAGCGTCTCGCTTTGCTTAACGAACATATGGAGCTTGTGGAATTCAGGGACGATCTGCTGTCCGAATACATAACCCTGCTCAACACAACAGGCAGATATGAGGACGCGTATTCCTGCATGATGTCACACAATTTCCACCCGTGGGAGGGCGGCGAAGGAAAGATCACCGCGCAGTATGTATTTTCGCTTACCGCCATGGCAAAGCAGGAGATTGAAAACGGCAACTGTAAAAGGGCTGTTGAGATGCTGTCCAAAACGGCTGAATATCCGCATAATCTCGGCGAAGGCAAGCTTTACGGCGCACAGGAGAATCTTCAGAATTATCTTCTGGGCTTTGCTTATGAGAAGCTAGGAGATAACGAAAAAGCCACAGCTTGTTATGAGAAAGCCGCAGCCGGACTTTCCGAACCAAAGAGCGCTATGTATTATAACGACCAGCCGCCCGAAACGATTTTCTGTCAGGGCATCGCGCTTTTAAAGCTGGGAAGAGAAAAAGACGCAAACGAGCGGTTTGATAAGCTGATCAAATATGCGGATGCGCATATTGACGATGATGTCAAGATAGATTATTTTGCCGTGTCTCTGCCTGATTTTCTTGTGTTTGATGAAGATCTGCATAAAAAGAACAGAGTTCACTGCCTGTTTATGAAGGCGCTCGGTCTGCTCGGCAAAAACGAGAAAGAAAGAGCGGATGAAACATTAAACAGCGCATACGCGCTTGAAAAATATCATTTTGGTATGAACAGCTATAAAACGCTTTTTATGAATGAAGGAGAATAATTTATGAATGCTCTCAAAAAGTTTTTCGGATTTAAAGCAGTGAAAATCATGATTGCCGTTATTGCGGTGATCCTTGTTATCGTTGCGATATGCAACGCTGTATTTGCTTCGGTTGCGCTTGAATATCAAAAGGGCGTTGCCGTGTGTGATGAATGGTCGCCGGAAGATACATACACCCCCGATTATGCGCAGGAAATAGACGCCGGAACCGATGATTTTAAGATCCTTTGCATAACAGACGTGCATATACGCAATCACGCAACTTTCGCGGCGGAATTCGGCGTCAATTTCATTCTGGACGGTATGAGCGAAATTCAGTTAAAGCAGCTTATCAATGAAGTGAATCCCGGCTTGATCATTGTCGGCGGCGATACTGTTTTGACTGCATGGAACGATATCTGCACACAGCAGTTCTGTGATTTTATGGAGCAGTTTGAGATACCATGGGCGCCTGTCTTCGGCAATCATGATTATGAGGGCAGAGCGGATAAGCCGAAGCTTGCCGAGATCTATGAGGCGAGCGAACACTGCCTGTTCAAAAGCGGTCCCGAGGGAATGAACGGCATGGGCAATTATATCCTTAACCTCACAAGAAACGGCGAGGTCGTTTATTCACTCTTTATGTTTGACGACGGTCAGTTCCGTGTGGTCGACGGTCAGATCACGGACGGCGGTATAGGCGAAAATCAGATTGAGTGGTATCAGTGGGCGGTCAACGGCATCAATGAAACAAGCGGAAAGACCGTTCCGAACATGGCGTTTATGCATGTTCCCGTTCCCGAGTACAATGAACTGAACGATGATTTTGAGATGGGTCTTCGCAAGGAGGAGAGCTGCACCGCTGCCGTGAACGACGGATTCTTTGATGTATTCAAGGCAAACGGCGGAACCCATATGTTTGCGGGTCACGATCATCTCAATAACTTCATTGCGGAATACGAGGGTGTAAAGCTTTGCTATTTTACCAAAAGCTCATATAACTGCAACTTCACGTTTGATGAATTGGGCGGACTCGTGCTCACGCTTGATAAAGATAATAACGTAAATCTTCAGATCCATGAATTCTAATAATTAAAGGCGGAAACAAATTGAATACATATGCAACCTATTTTGTGAATGATGAAAAAACTCCTTTAAGATACGGCGAAATCAACCTTATAAATCCAAAAAGAAAGCGGCTGAGGGGCGAACAGGAAAAGGAGGGCATTGAAGCATATCCCGTTTTCTGCGGCTTCTGCGGCACGGATTTTGAACTCATGAAAATGGGCAGGGCCGGTGCGCTTTCGCCTAAGTTCCCGCAGGGGGAAACCAGACTCATAAACGGTCATGAAGGCGTTGTATGGGTGCCGGATGAAAAGCGTTTCGCCATTGTGCTGATCCGGGGGGGAGACAGCTTCGATCCAACGCGTTTCACAGAGGACGAAAGCTATTTTGAATACGGCTGTGATAAGGCGGACGGTATATTCTGCGATAAGGGCTATTTTAATCCCGATATGCTGCTGCATCTGCCTGCAAAATATGAAAAGCTTGAAAAACTTCCCTTGTCTCTGGCAAAGAAACTTGTTTTCTCAGATCCTTATGCCTGCGCGATATTCCAGCACGAAAGAATGTGCGATATCGGTGAGGCGCAGAATTTCAGAGTGATCATGGCGCGTGAAAAGTGCAGCGAACAGGAAGCAAGGGCAGCCGCAAAGGAGGAAACCTTTGACCGCACGGTGATCTTCGGGCTCGGAACCACCGGCCTGTTTATAGGAGATCAGATAAGGCGCAATCATAAGAATGCAAAGATCCTTTTTGTTGCAAGAAGTGCTGCGGATTCGGAAAAAGCAAAATTTGCAGCGGAAACCGTAAAGGCTGATTATCTTTGCACAAATAATCTCAGTGAAAAGGAAACTGCCGAAGAGATCATACGGTGTCTCGGCGGCACGGCAAGTGTGTTTGTGGGCACCAGCGGCACAAATGTAGAGCATGCAGTGGCTTTTGAGCAAGGCGTTCTTGGCTGCAACGGCATTTACAACAGCTTTTCGCTCGGCCCCAAGGTGCGTTTTGATACAATGCCGTTCGGTTTTAAAAACCATGTTATCTTGTCATCCATAAATTTCACGCAGAAACATATGCAAGAGGCTATTTCCATCCTCTGCGAAAGCAGATTTGATGCGTTAGTGAAGCTGATTGATAAGGATGAATTTATATCGGATCCGATCGGCGCCTACGAAAACAAGATATACAGCAAGGGTGCGCCGCTGAAAACAGCTGTGATATGGAACAAAGACTATATAAACGAGGGAGAATAAATGAAAGCGATTCAGATTACACAACCCGGTGAGGTAAAGCTTATAGAAAAAGAAATGCCTGTGCGCAAAAGCGGCGAGGCGCTTTTGAAGGTGCAGTACTGCGGAATATGCGGAGCAGACGTTGCGTCTTTCACGGGAAATCAGCCGTTTACGACTTATCCGAGGATACCCGGTCACGAGTTTTCGGCACAGATCGTTGAGATAGACGAGAATGACCAAGGATTTAAAAGCGGCGATATTATCACGGCCAACCCGTATTTTAACTGCGGTGAATGTTATGCCTGCAAACGCGGAATCGTGAATGCCTGCACCGATAATCAAACAATGGGCGTTCAGCGTGACGGCAGTTTTCAGGAATATATCACAATGCCTGTTGAAAGGCTTATAGACGGCAAAGGTCTGTCTGCAAAAGAGCTTGCGCTGATTGAGCCGTTTTCCATAAGCTGTCATGCTCTGTCAAGGGCAGAGGTCAGGAAGGGCGATAATCTGCTGATCATGGGCGCTGGTCCTATCGGGCTTTTTGCGCTGATCAAGGCTAAATCCATGGGCGCAAGAGTGCTGATTGCCGATATGCTGAATAACCGCCTTGCGCTTGCCAGGGATTACGGCGCGGACTGTATTGTCAATGTGAAAGAAACGGATCTGCACACTGCCTGTGAGAAATTCACAAACGGCAACGGTTTTGATGTTTGTGTTGAGGCATGCGGCGCTCCCGAAACGTTTTTGTCCTGCATTGACGAAGCCGCGCACGGCGCGAATATCATACTGATAGGAAACGGAAAAAGAGAGACCACTTTCGTTCATTCTGTCATACTCAAAAAAGAACTCAACCTTTTCGGCAGCCGCAACTCTTTCACAAAGGATTTTGAAGAACTGATTGAGCTTGTTTCAAGCGGCAGTGTAGATATTTTGAAAATGGTGAGCGGCGTGTATGATAAGGAAAACGCGGCAGATGCGTTTGATGCTCTTGTGCACAACGACGGCTCTCTTGCCAAACTGCTTATTAAAATGGACGGTACACTCTGATGATCATTGACGCGCACACGCATCTGTGGAAAAAGCAGGAAGGGCGGGTAGACGGAAAACCTGTTGTTCCGCTTGAAAACGGAAAAAGCGATTTCGGAGGCGAGATACGGCAGATGATGCCGCCGTATATGCTGAACTGCGAAAACAATGCCGAAATGCTCATATCCAATATGGATTATGCCTGCGTTAACGGCGCTGTGATAACGCAGGAGGAGATAGACGGAAATCAGGATAATTATCTGCTTTCTGTTAAGGAAAAATATCCGAACAGAATTAAAATTTGCAGCCTTTATGAAGAGGGAAAACCGTTCAGAACGGATGGCTTTGACGGAATTAAGATATGCGCGGGCAGATTGCCCACGCAGGATCTTACAAAGCATTTTCACGTGTTTGAAACGGCGGCGGAGAAGAACCTGTTTCTTTCCATCGATATGGCGGACGGAGATAAACAGACAGGTTCGCTGCTTGAAATGATACAGCAGTATCCCGATCTTAGGATAGCAATAGGTCATTTCGGTATGGTAACAAGAAAAGGCTGGAAAGAGCAGATAAAGCTGGCGCGGAATAGAAATGTTTACATTGAAAGCGGCGGAATAACCTGGCTCTTTAACAGCGAATTCTATCCGTTTGTGTCCGCAGTCAAAGCGATTAAAGAAGCGGCGGAGATTTGCGGCTTTGATAAACTGATGTGGGGCAGCGATTATCCGCGCACCATGGTTGAAATCACATATAAGATGAGTTTTGATTTTATTCAGAAATCGTGGGAACTTACAGATCTCGAAAAACAGAAATTTTTATTTGAGAATGCACGGCATTTTTATAAATTCGGCAGTTTTGAACCGCTGTCACGCCCGAAGAATATGCTGGAGGACTGAAAATGACCGATAAACAGAAAAAAGATTATCTTGCAAAAATAGATGAGGTAAACAAGCAGGGGAAATATAAGCCGGATTGGCAGAGCCTTTCGGAATATCCCGTTCCAAAGTGGTATAAAGAGGCTAAATTCGGTATTTTTATCCACTGGGGAATTTACAGCGTGCCCGCGTTTTTCAGCGAGTGGTACTGCCGCATGATGTATTGGAAAGGCAATCCCACGCACTGGCATCACCTAAGGAAATACGGCAAAGCTTTCAATTACCGTGATTTTATCCCGATGTTTAAGGCGGAGAAGTTCAATGCCGATGAATGGGCAAGGTTCATCAAGGCAAGCGGCGCTAAATTCGCGATGCCCGTGGGCGAGCACCACGACGGCTTTAAGATGTATAACAGCGATCTGAGCGAATGGAACTCCGTTCATATGGGGCCGAAAAGAGATATACTCGGCGAGCTTAAAGAGGCGTTTGAAAAGAATGGAATCATTTTTTCAACGTCAAGTCACCGCGCGGAGCATTTCTGGTTTTTAAACGGCGGCGCAACTGTGGGCTACAAAAACGAAACGCAGGATGAAGAATACCGCGAGCTTTACGGCGAATGCAGCAATGTATATAAACGCAACGATCTTTTTACGATGCTCAAACAGGAACATGGAATCGAACCCAGCAGGGAATGGCTTGAGGACTGGCTCGTTTCCTCATGTGATCTGATAGACCGATATCAGCCCGCGTCGCTCTTTTTTGACTGGTGGGTATCACACAGGGCATTCAGACCGTATATGAAAAAATTTCTTGCCTATTATTACAACCGCTCTGCCGAGTGGGGCAAAGAGGTGTGCGTATATTATAAATCTGACGCAGTAATGTATAACTGCGCGATCTTTGACAGGGAACGCGGTCAGCTGGAGAATATAAGCCCGTATATATGGCAGGGTGAAACGTCAACAGCATATAACTCTTGGAGCTATTGCACAACAAATCATTTTAAAAAGCCGGAGATCATAGCCTGCAACCTGCTGGACGTTATTTCCAAGAACGGCTGTTTCGTGCTCAATTTGGGTCCGAAAGCGGACGGAACTTTCTGCCTTGAGGAAAAGTATATTATTTCCGAGATAGGTAAATGGACAAAGAAAAACGAAGAGGCTATATGGGGAACACAGCCGTATAAAGTGTTCGGCGAAGGCAAAAAGCAAAAGGGCGGTTCTTTTACGGAGCACTTCAGCTATACTCCGAATGATTACCGTTTCACTTGTAAGACCGGCGCGGTCTATGCCTTTGCGCTCAAGCCCAAGGGAAAGTCTGAATTCAGAATTAAAACGCTTGGCGATACGATGGATACATTTCACTGCGTCATTAAAAACATTTTTGTTCTGGGCAGTGATGTAAAAGTGCATTATTCTCAGGATAAAAAGAGCCTTACCATAAAAACAGATAAAAAAATAACGGATTCAATGCCTGTGTGCTTTAAAATTGAGGTGGACTGATGAAAAAAAGCAACATTAAATTAAGCATCAATGAACTTACGGGAGATTATGAAATCAAACACAAGGGCTTTTCGTGGATCAGCGACGGCAGACGCCCTTATATCATCCTGCGCAGAAAAGCAGGAAATAAATATATCAGCACATACAGGCCGCTCTATTCCGCGCTGAAGAGAACTTTTGAGTATTCGGACGATCAGATCGTTACACACCTGAGCAATTATGTTGCTTTCGGCAGAAAGCTGGACTTCACGCTTGTGCTCACGGCGAAAATTACGGGCTGTGACACGGTTGAATTTTCACTTAAAGCCGAAAATGAAACCGGATACGATATCCGCGCGGTATATTTCCCCGCGCCGTTCAATTCAAAGACGAAGGGTGCAAAATCCTACCATGTGGACGCGATGCGGCAGGGCTTCCTGATGCCGGACGGTTATAAGAAAAACATTCTTTCAACGATCGGATTTGAGCATTATCTCAGAAAGATCAACACGGGCGACTGCTATATGCCGTTCTGGGGCAGGGTCTGCGACGGACATGGCTTTTGTGCGATAGCCGAAACCCCGTATGACGCCTGCATGTTTTCCTCTATCGGAAGAAGAAACGCATTTGTTAACTCCGTTCACTGGTGCTCTTCTTTGGGCAAGCTTTCTTATGAGCGAAAACTGCGTTTCATTTTCCATGATAAATGTGATTACAACACAATTGCTAAAGATTACAGAAGCTATTTGATTGAAACCGGTCAGTTTGTATCGATAGAAGACAAGATCAGGAAAAATAAAAATATAGAAAAAATGATCGGAACGCCCGTTTTGCACCACAGAATCTTTACCAATATTCAGCCTGCGTCCAAATTCTATAAGAAGAACGGCGACAATCAAAAACTGATGGCAACCTTTGATCAGCGTGCGCAGCAACTTGAAAAGATCAAAGAAATGGGTCTTGAAAAGCTGTATATACATACGGACGGCTGGGGCAAACTGGGCTATGACAACAATCATCCCTACATTCTTCCGCCCTGTCCGCAGGCAGGCGGCTGGTCGGGGCTGAAAAATCTGGCGGACACCTGCCGCCGGCTCGGTTACATTTTTGCGCTTCATGATCAGTACAGGGACTTTTACTATACTTCTCCTGTTTATGATAAAGAAAAGGCGGTAACGAATATCGACGGCTCCCATCCGTATTGCTCCATATGGGACGGCGGTGAGCATACCTTCCTTTGTGCCTCGCAGGCGCCCGCTTTTGTTAAAAAAACATACACGGAGCTTGAAGAGCATGATATTGATGTTCAGGGCGCTTATCTTGATGTGTTTTCCGTTATGTGGGGAGATGAATGCTTCCATCCGAATCACACGATCACAAGAGAGAAAAGCATAAAGCACCGTGGCGAATGCTTCGATTATCTCAATGATAAAGGGTTGATTATGTCCTCGGAGGAGCCTGCCATGCAGCTGCTTGATAAGATTGCGCTTGTTCACCACGGTCCTTATACTTTAAGACCGCAGGAGGACGGTCAGGCGGTCGGCATACCCGTTCCGCTAGGCAGCCTTGTTTATCACGACTGCATACTCATCCCGTGGAACTGGTGGCACAATTGGGGCATTCCCAGGGGCGAGAGCGGTGTCATGCACTGCGCGCTGAATGCAGGCCTTCCGTATTTTCATCCGTTCAATGAAAGTGAAACGCAGCTGATCTCGGATGATGCACTCAAAGCGGAGATCAAAGAGGTCAAGGAGCTTGCACAGATTCAGGCGAAGCTGTATAACAAGGAAATGGTAAAGCATGAATTTGTGGGCAGCTTCAGCTGCCAAAAAGCCATTTATTCGGACGGCACGGTCATAACAGTCGATTTCAAAAACAATACATATGAGGTAAAATAATTTATGCTGACATTCACAAAAAAACAGTTCAAATGCAGCACAATGAAACAGCAAGCTGTATTGCCGCCGCTTTCTTACGAGAGGGAAGCGCTGAAGTTCAGATCCACGATTCAAGATTACGACGGTCTGTATATAGGTTACGGAACACGCGAAACGGCATATCCGTATACGGATCAGAATCTATATGAGGATGAAACGGAACAAGAACTGCCGGTTGCGGTTCTTGAAAATGAATTTCTGTACGCAGAATTTCTGCCCACTCTGGGAGCAAGGCTCTGGAAGCTTTATGATAAGAAACACAAAAGGGATATATTGTATACCAATGACGTCATCCGTTTTCGCAATCTCAGTATACGCAACGCATGGTTTTCGGGCGGCGTTGAGTGGAACTGCGCGGTGATCGGTCATACGCCGTTTACCTGCTCGCCTATATATACGGCAAAAGTAACAGGAAAAAACGGGGAAGAAGTGCTGCGCTTTTATGAGTTTGAACGCGTAAGAGGTATTTATTATCAGATGGATTTCTGGCTTGACAGAAATGTGCTGATGTCCTGCGTCAGAATAACGAACCCCAACGATGAGGTTGTTCCGATGTATTGGTGGAGCAATATGGCAACGCCGGAATATAAAGGCGGCAGAGTCGTTGTGCCGGCGGACAGTGCGTATAATAACTCGGATGGTATGGGCATAAAGAAATCCGAAATACCCATTGATGAGGGCATAGATGTTTCTTATCCCGAAAACATTCCAAACACGATAGATTATTTTTACGATATAGATAAAAACGAAAACAAATTTATTGCAAATGTGGATGCAGACGGTTTCGGCCTTTTGCAGTTCTCCGGCAACAGAATGAAAGGCAGAAAGCTGTTTTCATGGGGGCATATCAAAGGCTCGGAACACTGGCAGAATATACTGACCGATAAAGCCGGATGGTATGTTGAGATCCAGGCAGGGCTTGGCAAAACACAGTATGAATGCCTGCCGATGCCGCCTAAAACGGTGTGGAGCTTTATGGAGTGCTACACGCTTGCCGATATCGGAAAGAGCAGTGTTCAAAAGCCGTATGACGAGCTTGTGCAGAGTGTTAATGATAAGGTAAACAGCCTGTATTCATCCGATGCGCTTGACAGGCTGTGCAAAGAGGCGGAAAGCGATATCTCTCTTCAGAAAGGCGAGCTCGTGTTCAGCGGCAGCGGTTTCGGCTATGTGAACGGTATGCTTCTGCAAAATGTGCCCGAGCAGCTTGCGTTCACTGCCGAAGACGATGCAAGGGAATGGATAGATTTTGTGAATAACGGCACATTTTCGGGCACTGCAAGCTCCTTTGCTTTCGGGGACGCAATGAAAGGCAGGCTTTCAGAAGCTCTCGGCGGTCAGGACTGGCAGGTTCCTTATCAGCTTGCTCTGATTGCTTATGACGGCAGAGATTTTGAAAGCGCGAAAACATTGTGTGAGCAAAGTCTGATATTGGATAACAATTATCTCAATAATCATCTTTATGCTGCGCTCCTTTATCAGCAGAATAAACCGTTTTCGTATTTTGCTCTTAAATGTCTCAGGCTGAAAAAGGATGATTATTCCGTTTGTGAAAGCATCTTCAGGCTGCTGCTTAAAGGCGAATGCTATAATGAAGTCATCCATGTGTTTGCCGAGATCGGCGAGAATCTGAAACATTCACCCAGGCTGAATATGTACCTGGCAATGGCATATCTCAGATCGGGAGATGCGGATACAGCCGAAGAGGTACTGCTTCGGGACGGCGGATTGAAGCTGCTTGATTTCCGCGAGGGAGATAAGTTCCTCGATACGCTCTATAAAGGTATAAGAAAAGAAAAATACGGCGAAAAAGAGAATGAGGTTATTGTTCCCGAGCAATTTGACTTCATTGTTTTCAAACCGAAGAATTAAGGGAGAATTACTATGAAAAAAGGGGTAAAAGTTTTACTTTGCGTTTTGCTTGCGGTTGTTTTGGTTGTGTGTTCCGTATTTGCGTTTGTGGGGCTTTACGGAAAAGATTATGAAAGGGCTGACGATACCGTGTATTCCGTGCTTCAGGTAACCGATGTACATATTTTAAACGATGAAAAAAAGGACGCCAAGGCGTTTAAAACGATCACGGCTATGGTAGAGGCGTCAGAGCCCGATATGATCGTTGTAACGGGCGATGTTACAAGTGAAAAAGAGAATTTCACCGCTTTTAAAACATTCTGCACATTTATGGAAGAATTCAACATTCCGTGGGCCTTCGTGTTCGGAAATCACGAAGGGCTTGATATTGCCTATGAGCCGGGAGAAGTGCTTGATCCCGAAAAGATTGCCGATAAGCAGACTTTGAGCGATTACCTTGAATCGCTTGACAACTGTATCTATGAGCGCGGCGATGAGAATGTGGACGGTATGGGCAATTATTATTACAACGTAACAGATGAAAACGGCAAGGTCATAACCTCGCTGATTATGATGGACAGCCACAGCTATGACGAGGAAAACGAGGGCTACGACCACTTCCACGAAAATCAGGTCGAGTGGTATGAAAACACCATTAAATCAATTGCCAAAGAGGTGAACGGCGATGAAACAAAGGTAGTTCCGTCGCTTGCGTTTTTCCATGTTCCGATGCAGGAATACAGAACGGGATATGACGAGGCAAAGGGTACGGATAAACGCCTTTGGGGATACCGTTTTGAGGGCGAGGGATGCCCTGCTGTTGACGATCAGATGTTTGAAAAGATGGTCGAGCTCGGTTCAACAAAAGGCTGCTTCGCCGGTCATGATCATATGAACAATTACGAGGTGGAATATCAGGGAATACGCCTTGCTTACGGTCTCTCCTGCGACCACAATATTTATGTGGTTCCGCTTCGCGGCGGCAAGCTTATTGATATCAAAGAGGACGGCAGTTTCACCACGCGCGCGCTTTTCCGCCACAGGGCAATGAGCGGTATAACCTTTGGAAAAGAGGTTAAATGAGCATGAGCTTATCAGGTTTAATCACGATCATTTCAAGCAATATAACCGCAATGTCTGCCGGCTTCAGAAGCGGCAGAATTGATAATAAAAGCCGCAGCGATTATTTAAGCATGATCGGCAGATATTCATTTTGGAAAAACACGCCTGAAACGGCGGTGCCCGAATGCAGAACATATAATATCGTTCATGACTTTTTTGACGCGTGCAGGATCGAAAACGGCACCGCTGTATCTGAGCACGGCAAAAGGCGAAAGATGCTTTTTGTGGGCTTTGACGGTATGCGCGCGGATGCCGTCAAGCTTGTTGTGCAGGATAAAAACTCGGAAACAACCGCCTGCAACGCCGCAACAGGCACCGGCGGAATTTCCGAGCTTGCCCGGCAAGGCGGCGTTTATATTGCGTATTGCGGCGGTGAAACGGGCACGGAAACAGAGCAGACCACTTCCACATCCGCCTGCTGGACTTCGCATTTCACCGGCGTGTGGGGAAATAAGCACGGTATTATAACAAATGATGATTCTAAATTTCTGGCTTATAAAACGTTTATGCTGGAATATGCGGAAAAGGGATTGCACACCTCGGTCGCGTTTGACTGGGATCCGTATTTTGACGTGAACCTCAGGGATGAGGTGCGCTGCGCCATGCGCAATTCCCTGCCTATCTGTTTTTGTGATATTGACAGGGAGAAAAAGTCCGGCGACAGTGACGCTGCGGCGTTCAGTAATTTTGTTGCGCCGGATCAGCCGTCGGCATCCGCTCCTTATGATTCGGGTATGCGTGACTACATACTATCCAGAATCAACGGCGGCGACGACATCATCTGCGGCATTTTTCATAATATAGACACGGCGGGGCATATGTACGGTTTTGGCTCAAGCACGCAGTATGCCGGAGCGGTCATAAACTGCGATATGTACGCGTATTCACTGCTTTGCGCGATCCATGAGAGAGAAGAGAAATACAATGAGGAATGGCTCGTTATATTCGCAAACGATCATGGCGGTCTGGGCAGAGATCATGGAAAACAAACGCTCGAGGAGCGCACTACTTGGATAGCGTCCAATATCCCGATCGATAAAAAATACTTTTCAAAAGGGTATAACGGATTCGCAAGCACCGATAATCAGGAGATAAAATGAGTAATACAGAAAGTTCAAGGCCTTACATTCCCTGTATTCCGAAAATTCCGTTTCAGATTCACGGTGAGGAAAATTATGTGAAGTGCATTACAAACCGTATCAAAGGCGAATGGCAGTTTTTATTCCGTGAAATAAAGGATATACCGTCGCCCTATTGTGAGGCGCAGAATTATGATTTTGATACGGTGGCAGAGGAGGAATGGCAGGGTGTGACCGTGCCATCCTCTCTGGTCATGCAGGGTTTTAATATAGAGAACAATACCGAATATTATTATCGGCACAGGCTGAAACTGCCGCAGGTTCGAAATGCAGACAGAATTATAATCCGTTTTGAGGGCGTTTATTCAAACGCAAGAGTCTGGGTCAACAACCAATATATCAAAACGCATGTCGGCGGTTTTACACAGTGGGATTGTGACCTTTCAGCCTTTGCAGGCGAAGAAATTACGCTTATCGTGGGTGTAACGGATGTTGAGGGCAGCCGCAGGGGAATCTGGAATCCGAACGGCGAAAAGATCAGCAGTGCCGCGTGGGCAAGCTATTACGCACATTGCAATATCGGCGGAATCATCCGTAATATTACGGTGTTCACGCTGCCGGAAAGCTATATTGCCTCGGCGCATATCAGCACAGCCGTAAACGGAAAAAGCGCGGCCTTAAGAGCATTTATCGGTGCGTTTTCACTTAGCGGGGACGTAAAAGCTCAGATCACGCTTGAGGATGAAAATAAAACTGCAGTTGCGAAAGAACTTTGCAGCCTGTGGAAAACACACAGTGCGGATACAGCTGCTGATTATCCGGTGAACGCCGGTGAAAAATGGAAGAAAAAATACAGAAAAAGCTTTGAAAACGATGAGAAATATAAAAAATTCTATATAACACCCTCCTATGATTTTTCCGCGAATCATTCCGCTGAAATCACGCTGCATATAGATAACCCGAAATTATGGGACGCCGAGCATCCGAATCTGTATACACTCAGAATCAAACTGATCGCAGATGGAGAAGCTCAGCAGGAAAATGTTTATAAGATCGGCTTTCGAGAGATCACTTGCGGCGGAAAAAACGGCACTCCTAAGAACAAGGTCTATATAAACGGCAGGGAGATTAAACTGCGCGGCGTGTGCAGGCATGATGTTTCCCATCTCTACGGCAGATCGGTCACAAAAGAGGATATTTATAACGAGATCCTTACCTATAAAAAGAATAATATCAATTTTATCAGAACCTCGCATTATCCGGCAGAGGATGATCTGCTTGAGGTCTGCGACGCGCTCGGTATGTATGTTGAGCAGGAAAACGCCGCCTGCTTTAAGGGCGCAAACAATTTTGAGATCTATAATGCGCCGCAGGAGTTTTTGCAGTCCTTTGCGGAAATGATCGAAAGCGCAAGAAATCACACAAGCGTCATCATATGGTCGCTTGCAAATGAGTCGAATTTTGAAAAAACTTGTGCTTTCAGAGCGGAGTATGATTATGTTAAGAAGATCGACTGCACGAGACCCGTGATATTCAGTTATCCTCATCTTGTGCACACAAAGCCGATTCCCTATGATATCAAAAGCAAACATTATGCCAAGGTAACAGGAAACTTAGGGGATAAGGATTTTCCGCTCCTGCACGATGAATTCGCGCATGTTTCCTGTTACAATATCGAACGCCTGCAAAAGGATAACAGCGTCCGTGAATTCTGGGGCGAAAGCATCAGAAAAGGCTGGGACAACATTTTCCACACAGACGGCGCGCTGGGCTGTGCGATATGGGCGGCAACGGATGATGTTTTCTGCATACCGGCGGGCACGGAGGAAAGGCATCAGAGCCATTCAAAAGGAAAATACGCCGGATACGGTGAGTGGGGATGCGTGTTTGACGCATTTAAGCGCGAAAAGCCGGAGGCATATTTAACAAAAAAAGCCTTTACCCCTGTTTTACTCGAAGAAAACAAGGCGGTGTTCGGTAATATCGTTCTTTTCAGAGTGGAAAACCGCTTTGACCATACCAATCTTTCCGAAGTAAAAATGACGGTAACGGACGGCGAAAAGGTAGTTTATAACGATTATATCGACCGCTGTATCGAACCGCATAAAAGCGGCATGCTCTCCTTTCAGAATACAGGCGCCGACAGATATAACGTCAAATTCTTCTTTCATGATATTTTGGTGGATGAATATGTGCTCAGCAGCGGCAATGCCGCCAACCGAATTTCTGCCGGCGGTGTGCGGATAATCGAGTGTTCTGATCTGATTGATTCGCTTATAACAAACGGCAGCGCTGAATATAAGATGGTAAAACGCATAAAGGCAAACGGAGCGGATTTTAAATTCATCCCGATTACGCCGCGCGCCCTGTTCGCGCACCCTGATCAATGCGCGCTCAGATTCAGACTTGATTTTCAGGTGAGATCGGTTTCTTGGCAGCGCAAAGCGCAGTATTCCGTGTATCCGAACGGGCATATCGGCAGAAACAGCGGAACAGCCTATGTCTGCGGCGCGGATAACGCATACGGCATAAAGCCGAACGGCGGCTGGGAGCAGGATAATGAAAATTATTTTCTATATCCTCAGTCCGAAATGCCGCGCAGAATGTCAAACGACTTTATGACAAGAAGAAATAATATCCTCAGCTATACCATATCGCTTTCAAACGGCAAAAACATCAATATTATAAGCGACGGCAGTATCAACGCCCGTGTGGTAAGAGATGAACAAGATAAAAACCGCTTTGAGCTTGAAATCACAAAAGGCTGTTTTTATCCCGATCTGCAGTGGGGAAATGATTTCGGCAAATACAATTGCAATATGAAAGACAGGATTATATCCTTTTCTGTTTTTCTGACGGAATGCGATGGGTGAATCATGCAGCGCAAAATTTGAAAGTAAGGAGTTTTTATGAGAGAAAAAATTGTACTTTCACAATGGGATTTTTCAATAGAAAAACTGCATTACAGAGCAAAAGTCCAAGTGCCGCACACCTGGAATGTTTGTGATGAAACCCAGAATTACAGAGGCAGAGCAGACTATTCAACAACCGTTTTTATTGATGAGAAGATGAAAGATAAGACGGTAACGCTTTGTTTCGGCGCCGTATATCACACGGCGTATGTAACGGTAAACGGCGCTTTCATAGGACAGCACAGCGGTTCGGGGTATACGCCCTTTTCATTTGATATAACAAAAGCGGTGCGCTTCGGTGCGGAAAACACCATTGAAGTGACAGCAGACAACCGACCCTGTAGGAATATGCTGCCTTATCTTAAGAATTTTGACTGGGCGGACGACGGCGGTCTGATCAGGGAAGTATCGCTTTTGTTTGCCGATCACGATTCGATAAGAAGAATGCAGGTCTCTGCGCAGATTACGGATATCTCGGGAGATTTGTGCAGCGGATATCTGGGCCTTGACATCGCTTTTTTTGACGGCCATAAAAACGATCAAGTGAAACTATCGGTAAGTGATTCCAAAACGGGCGAGGTCGTGTTGAGCTGCGACAAGGCGATACGCAGTAACCGTGCAGAAATCCATTTTACGGATCTTAAACTTTGGAATACCGATTCTCCGAATCTGTATCATATCACTGCCGAAACATCGGATGATTCCTTTACGCAAAGAATCGGTCTCAGAAAAATAAAGATAAACGGAAACCGTATCTTTCTCAATAATAAAGCCGTTTATCTTACCGGCTGCGAATGGATGCCCGGTTCCCACCCGGATCACGGAATGGCGGAGCCTGCCGAACACAGCATCATGCGTCTGAAACAGCTTAAAGACAGCGGCTGTATCTTTACCCGTTTTCATTGGCAGCAGGACAGCAGTATTTACGATTGGTGTGATGAAAACGGTCTGCTTGTTCAGGAGGAGATCCCTTATTGGGGTTCTCCTAAGAAGGCAGCAAAAAAGCAGCTTGAAATTGCCAAGCTGCATGCGGACGAGATGCTTGAAGCGCATTTTAATCACCCGTCCATTATTTTCTGGGGAGTCGGCAATGAGTTAGGCGGCTTATTTGAAAGCACCAAAAAATACGTCAGGGAAATGGTTGCATATTTTAAATCAAAGGATCAGACAAGGTGTGTGAATTATGTTTCCAACACACTCGGTTTTGTGAAAGGGAAAAAGGATGAGGCAACGCTTTACGGCGATGTTGCAATGTGGAATGAATATCTTGGCTTGTGGCACCCCTGCAACGATATTCCGGGAAAGATTCTGGAAGTCAACGCGCTTTGCAAAGATAAACCGCTTGTTATAACGGAATTCGGCTTGTGCGAGCCGCATTTTTCGGGCGGCGATGAACGCAGAACGCGAATCCTTGTTGATAATGTGGATTTCTTCAATGACGCCGATAACATACAAGGTTATGTGTGGTTCAGCCTTAATGATTACAGAACGCATGTGGGCGAGCAGGGAGAAGGCAGATTAAAGCAAAGAGTTCACGGTTCAACCGATCTTTACGGTAATAAAAAGCCGTCCTATGACGTGCTGTGTGAAATCAATAAAAAACAGACGGAAAGATTCAGAGGTGTTTATGGAGATTAAGATAAAAGCAGATCCGCTTCCTGTTCAAGACGGGAATTTTAAGTATTCGAATATTAAAAGCCGTTACGGCGTAAATACCTTGTATTTCACAAAAGACGGCAAACCGTTTCTGCCCGCCGCAGGTGAACTGCATTTCAGCCGCCTGCCCCACGAGAGCTGGCGCCGCGAACTGCTGAAAATGAAAGACTGCGGGCTGAATATGGTTTCCACCTATGTGTTCTGGAACTTTCACGAAGAAGAAAAAGGAAAATTCGATTTTTCAGGCGATAATGATATCGCGAAGTTTCTCAGCATATGCCGTGATATCGATATGCCCTGTATCCTCCGCATCGGCCCATGGGATCACGGCGAGGTCGTGCGCGGCGGCTTCCCGAAGCGAATAAACAGGCTGCCCGGAAAAAGAAAAAACAACGAACAGTATCTCGGTGAGGTAGAGGAGTTCTGGAGAGGGCTTTACCGAGAGGTTGCTCCTTATCTTGACGGGGAGACCGTTATCGGCATTCAGCTTGAAAACGAATATACCGGCAGCACGGAGCATATCCGCACGCTGCGCAGGCTTGCCGAAAGAATAGGTTTTAAAACGCCGTTTTTCACAATGACCGCATGGCCGTCCAATGTGCCGGATATCGAGTTCCTGCCTATGGTGGGCGGATACCCGGACGGTCCCTGGAACATGGGCAAAAAAGCGCTTAAGCCGAACAACCGCTTCTCCATTATGCCGGGCAGAACGGAGGCGGATATCGGAGACGACCTCATTAAAAACAAAACCAAGGCAAAAGAGGACGCTTATCAATTCGTTCCCTATGCCTGCTGTGAAACAGGTCCCGGCAATCAGGTAACGCAGCACCGCAGACCGTATATAAGCGAGAAAGACGGATACGGCGTCGGCTTCGCGAAATTCGCCTCAGGCTGCAACTGGCTGGGCTATTATATGTTTCACGGCGGCAGAAATCCGATCGGCAGATTTATGCAGGAGAGCAGAATAACAGGTTATCCGAATAATTATCCTGTTATTGACTATGATTTTCAGGCGCCCTTAAACAGACACGGCGAATGCAGACCCCATGGCGATCTGCTTAGGCTTATGCATATGTTTGCGCAGTATTTTGACCCCGAAATATGCACCAAGCAGGCATTTTTTCCAAGGTGGAAATCGGCGGATCCAACGGATATTTCATTTTTGAAATGCTCGGTCAGAATGAATGCGCAGATGAGCGGCTATTTCTTTTCATCAACCTATGAAAAAGGTCTTGCGTATAAGGATTTCACCAATGTTCGAGTTACTGTGAAGCAGAATGGAAAAGAACTTTCACTTCCGCCGATAAATGTGAAAGCGGGTTCGATGTTCTTTTATCCGTTCAATATGGAAATAGACGGTGTTCATTTTGATTATATCCTTGCTCAGCCGATCGCAAAGCTTGCGCAAAACGGCGAAACCGTTTGCTGGTTCGTTCAGTGCGAGGGGATTGAGCCGAAATATTCTTCCGGCGGAAAGGTAAAAGAAATCCCTGTTGATGAAGAGGGCGTAACCGAGGGCAGTGTCAGAATCATCGTTTTGCCGATCGAAAAAGCCAAAACACTGCACATTGTAAATGGCCAGGCAGTGTTTGCAGACGGCACGGTATACTGCGATAACGGTACGATGATCTGCGAAAAGAAAGAGGATTTTGATTATTCCGGCAGAATAAAACTGAGCCGCTGCGGCAAGGTTTCCCTGCCGCACAGCTATTATATCTATTCACATGGCAAAAAGCAGTATTACACCCTTGAGATAGACCCCTCGCTTTTGGAGGAGTGCTTTGATATTGAACTGCAGTTCGATTTTTCGGCGCTCAATCTTCAGGTGTTCAGCGGCAAAACGCTTATAAACGACTGGTTTAATATAAACGGAAATTTTGTTATGCGCCTGCGTGAATACAAAGATTATATAAAACGCGGAAAACTGATGATACGCACTGCCGAAAGAACAAAATTCGGCGTTGGCAATGTTTATCAGGAGATCATGCCGCCGAAGCGTGAAACACATCTGAAACTTGCAGCCGTGAAGAAAATCGCGGTATATAAATAAAAACAGGAGCGGATTCTCATCCGCTCCTTTCTTGTTTGGGATTAAGTTTTATTACCAAAAAAGAATATAAAAATAACTATTGTCATAATAACAATACATAGATGTGGGGTTAAATCCATTGGCATTTTTATAATCACTGATTACAAAATCCACTTCTGATTCACAAGATTTTAAAGTATATCCGTTATTTAAATCAGTTTGACTTCTAGCAATTCGTAATCCCCAGCTTGAATTGTCTGGCGTCATAGAATCATCCACGGTTATGCCCTTGGATTCAATATACGCGTTTACCTCATTCTGAACATTCCGCGCCGCAACATTCACTGCTTTCTGCGCAGATGTAAACGCACCGTAGATCGTACTGTCGTTAAAGAGCTTATACGCCCTTACTCTTACATAATACTGATCGGCAGGTTTTTCGGTCTTGATCGTGTAGCTTGTGCTGTTCGTTCCGCTGATGTATGTTCCGTTCACAT